>Ga0105104_10000076_pt1 | contig 65014 bp, 71 predicted proteins | sample PPLLaktember2015_3_FD_87034 | JGI IMG/M metagenome (GOLD analysis project Ga0105104, IMG submission 87034) | Freshwater sediment microbial communities from Prairie Pothole Lake near Jamestown, North Dakota, USA - PPLs Lake P7 Core (6) Depth... | ecosystem: Environmental > Aquatic > Freshwater >... | reverse complement strand
GCACCATCCCGCCGTCCTCGTCGCGGGCGCGCCAGACGGCGCCCGCGGGGTGGGAGGAGACGAAGTGGTCCTTGAAGTAGAGGTGGCCGGGGCCGCCCGGGTTACTCGTATAGAGCACGACGGGGCGCCACCCCGGCCGGGTTGACCGCACGCGCGCGCGGAGGAACTCGACCCAGTCCCCGGGGAAGGAGGTGGCCTCGTCGAGGATGAGGCCCTCCCACTCGGCGGACAGGTAGTGGCGCAAGTCCTTCTCGTCGTCGGCGTAGCGGAAGAGGCAGAGCGACCCGTTGGGCGCCCGCAGTTCGCGCTTGCCCTCGTGGTAGGTGAAGGCGGTGCCCGCGGTCTCCCGGAGGATGGGGCGGATGTGGCTGTCCTCCAACTCCGGGTACGTCCTTCTGAAGAGGGCGATCTCGCACCCGGGCCAGAGGGTCATCATGGTGATGGCCAGCGCCCGGGCGAGCAGGCTCTTGCCTCCACCCGCTTGGCCTCCGTACAGCATCTCCTCGACCGGCTCCCGCGTCCTGACGGTGGGGTCACCGGGGACGCCGAAGCCGAGGAGGGCCATGGCCTCCTGCTGCCGGGGCCACAGCCGGTACAGCGGCTGGGCGTCTACCTGACTAGACGCCCTACTCCCCACGCTCGCCGTCAACTTCTACCTCTTCAGCCTTGCCCTCGATCAACTCATTCGCGTTGACCGCTTCCCTGATCGCGGGGAGCCAGGGCACGACGTGGACGGTCTGCTGGGAGTCCACGGAGATGGACTGGGCGACCTTGCCGTCCACCCGGTCGGAGAGCCAGCGGACGGCGTCCATGTCGCCTTGGGCGGCCATGGCGACGACCTTCTCCGCGATCTTCTCCATCTGGGTACGGTTGCGGCGGTCGGCCTTGAGGAGGGCGCGGCGGAGCATGGGGGCGAAGGGGACGTAGCCGTGGGGGCGGCCGCCGGGGTTCCCGGTCTGGCCGGGCTTCCACTTGCGGGCCTCGAACCCGTTGAGCGGTGGTGTCTCTGGTTGGTCGGTCATGGGGTCAGTCTACCCCGTGAATCACGAACCCCCTCGACCTGTCGCCAGGGAGGGGGCTGGTGCTCCGGGTGAGGCCACGCTTCAGGCGCGCTACGCGCTTTGGGTGGCGTCACCGCTCCAAAAGGTAGACCCCCGAGTGGTACCACCTCTCAGGGGTCGTGTCTCCCCGGTGACCACCACAACGGCCAGCCAGCAGCTTTCGCACGCTGGGGGACCAGGGCGACCACCGGGGAGGAACCTAGCCTACCACACCCCGGCCTTGGGCAGCACGCTGGTGTGGTAGGTCAGGTCCGGCTGCGAGAGGAAGGGAGAGGTCGCCCTTCAGGAACCCGCAGGTTCCCCCTCAGACTCCCCCTCCGGGGGGCCATTAGGTGGTTCGTACCCCCAATTCCCCCCCCTCCCCCCTTTGCCCCCGCGAGCGGGAGGGGTACGCGAGCCCACCGATTGCCCGCATCCTACGCGCCCACGCGCACGCTTGCAATGTATCGAGTGGCGATACATGTGGAAATTGGTTCGTCGTCTCGGTGACCACCCCCCCAATCCCGGGCCACCGGGGGCCATCCTGGGGGGTATCGGCCCCCTTCTGGGCCGCGTGCGTGAGGCGGGGGCCAGACCGGTTGGCCGTTGCCTGGCAACCTGACACCCGCCGTGGTGTGGCAGACACCCGCCGGACTGGCCAACCGTGCCAGTCACGGCAACCCCGGATGGCGCGCCGTTGGCCACCGCGACCGTTGCCAGGCGCGCCCGCTGCCAGGCCGGGACCGGGCGAGGTGCCATCCGTGCTCGCCGCCAGGGGGACCGGTGTCTACCCGGCGAGACGTCCACCAGGTAGCTAACCGGAGGCACCTCCGGTGACCCGATTCCGGCGGTCCGCGGAAAGGGGTGTTTTCCTACCCCGTTGACAGGCGCCCTACCAGATGGGGGCGCTTTGCGTTTCCATTGCGTTTCGCGAGGCAAAAAAGGGGGCAAAACAGCGACCTGGGGACCGGCCTACCAGGAGTACCAGGTTACGAGGGGTAATTTCGATACCACAAAAAAACTCGTGAAATTGCCCCGCTACCAGATGGGGGACAGGCTGTTGACAACCACTTTTGGGGACGTCGGAACGGTTGGAGAGGTTGCAATGGTCGGATGTGTCAGCTAAGCTAGACCTGTCGAGCGGGCCGGACGGGGGGACACCTCCCCAACCGCACCGGGAGACACCGGAGGCGCAAGTCTCCCCTTAACAACTGTCCGCTACTCGGCTGGCCCCTGGAACGTGTCCGTTCTGGTGGGACGGTGCGCGTGACCCGCTGAACCTGGCCCTAAGACGATTGGGCGAGGATCGCCAGAGTTGATCGCTTCCCTACGGGGGGCGACAGGTGCAAACCTGAGACGAATGGCGCGGCGGAACCGCCGTCCTTCCCTAGGCACAGGGGGCCAGTCGCCCCGGCGCCGTTTCTGTTGTGAACGGCACGGGGTACAGGTGACGGGAGCGTTTGCAGGCTTGCTCCCGGCCGAGTGTAGCGATGCCATTTCGTCTGCCGGACACGTGAGACCGGCGCCGCCGGGGTTGAGCCAGGAATGGCTCCCCCGGTAGGACGGACCGCCAGCGTTGCTGAGCGGCCGAACGTTCGAGTCTGCCCTAAAGCCAGGTGATTCTGGCCCCTAGCGCGGGAGTGGCTCGAAGGAACGGCCGTGAGGGGGCGCCGGGGGCAGCGGAGTCGGAGCACCCGATCAGCCGCGTCCGTCCGTAGGCCGCGCCCAGGTTGCACCGGCTGGCAACCGGCTATCTGGGTCGAATGCGCCGCTCCCGGTGGGGAACGGCGCGCCCCCCGTATCTGGGGGAAGGGGCGCGCGCAAACCTCCGCATGGCTCCGGAGTGAGGCGCGGCCCGGGAGAGACGATAGGCACGGTGTCCCCCGCGTGCGGCAGTGGCAGTCATCCTGACCCGCCGCGCGCCACGAGACTCGCCTGTTGCGACGTTGACCGCTGGTGACGCCAGCGTGACCCTCCCACCCTACCCGCACCATCGGTAGGCAACTGCCCAGGAGTCGCCGCTAGCAGGGGCGGCGTCTAGCTGGGTAGATGCCTGGCGTATGCCAGGGGTACCACGCGCCACCAACGGCGCACGCGCACAAGGAGCACGCCTCATGACCTTCTCGAAGACTCCCAGCCGCACCACGGTCCCGTCCGGTGCGACCAAGGGCAAGCCGAAGGCCGCGCCCACCAGCATGCACAAGGAGTTGCAGATGAATCGCCTCACCGTGCAGACCCTCGCCCAGATGCTCGCGGACCAGCAGGCCGCGACCAACGCCCAGATGCAGACCCTCGGCGGCATCGTGGCCGACCTGGCCGCCACCGTGCGCGCCATCATCCCGGCCGCCGTCGTCGCCCCGGTCCCCCAGATTCAGCAGATGGCGCAGCAGCAGCAGATGGCCGCGCCGGTTCAGGAGATCACCGGACCCGTGCAGCCGCTCGGGACCAAGGCCGCCGCCGACGCCGCCCGCGAGCGCAACCTGGCCAACCTGGCGAAGGGGCGCGCCACCGCCGCCGCCAACCGGGCCGCGCGCAAGGCCGCGACGTCGCCCGCGCCTGAGGCGGCGCCGGTTGTCGAGGAGACCGCCGCCGCGCCCAGCGTCAAGACGACGGCGCTCACCCGCACGCGCCAGAACGGGACGGTGGTGCACCTGGGCCGCGTCGGGGACGCCGCCTACATCGTCGCCTGGAACCGCACGGCCGCCGCGTGGGATTGGCAGATCACCACGCCGAAGGGCAAGGGCAAGGGCCGCACCTCCGGGGACGCCGCCCGCGCCGCCGCCTTCCGCGAGATGAACGCCCGCGCCGCCGCGCTGGGCGCCGCCCAGGTCCGCGCCGGGAAGTAACGCCCCTACACCCACTCGCCCACCAGGTACTCAGCAGGCCAGTGCCCACCAGGAATGGTGGGCACGCGCCTGGGGATTACCCCAGAGAACGCCGCACGGAGACCAACCCGTGTCCCAGGAAGAGAAGCGCCGCCGCCTGCTCGCCCGCAAACGCTGCCAGCAGCGGTACCCGCTGCGCGGCCAGCTATGCCAGGACTGCTTCTACGCCCCCGCCCGGGAGCGCCACCACGAGGACGGCAACCCCAGCAACAACGCCGCCGCCAACGTCCGACTCGTGTGCGTGGACTGCCACGGCCGCGTCCACAGCGGCGACCGCTGGTACGCCGACCGCGCCCCCGACCGCTGGGCCGCCCGCGAGTGCGCCGCCTAACCACGTAGTCAGTAGGCCAGTGCCGTCTACCCGGGTAGACGGCACGCGCCTGGGGACTACCCAGGAATCACGCCCAGTGGAGACCAACGATGCGCTACGCCCACGCTACCAACCTGTTCCCGCGTAACCTCGCCCGCCTGGTAAACGCCACCGCGTACTCCGACGTGGACGCCGCCCCGGTTGGGCGCCAGCCCAGCGCCGACTACGAGCGCAGCATGTCCGCGCGCCGCCTGCGCGACCTGTACGGGCTGCTCCACGAGATCGACGCGCCCGCGCGCGGCGCCGCCATGGTGGGCAGCCGCTACCAGGGTGGGTACAGCGCGCCCGCCCGCTGCCGCTGAGCCAGGAAAGGAACAACCGATGCTCGAAATCACCATCGCCCCCGAGCGCGCGTACGCCGCCTACGCCGAGGGCCGGGACGGCACGGAGACGTGCGTCTCCAACCCCGGCACGCTGGAGCAAGCGCACGCCGACGCCGGGGAGTGGGCGCGCGAGTGCGCCACCCGCTACCTGGCCGGGGACGCCGTGCGCGCCCGCGCTGGCTGGGAACTGTACGACGGCGCCCGCTACCTGGGATACGTGCGCGCCCGCCGCTACCGCTAACCAGGTAGTTAGTAGGCCAGTGCCTACCCCACGTGGGGTAGGCACGCGCCTGGGAACTACCCAGAGATCACGCCCAGAGGGAGACCAACACCCTTGATCCGTCGCTCCGCCCACGGCACCCGCACCGGCCACAGCTACAACCGCACACCCATCGCGGGCATCTGCGTCTGCCACTCGGAGAAGCAGGACAAGCGCATCTGGCACAGCCGCATGCGCGCCGCCGAGCGCGCGTGGTTGTACCGCGCCGCCCAGGAGGAGGAGCCGAGCACGCCCGCGCCCGTCGCCAACGAGATCGCCACGCCGTGGGACTTCGGCAAGGACGGCAAGCACTGGTACGGGGGCGCGTGGCTCGCCCGCCAGGAGGGCCGCATGTACCGCTCGATCATGGCCAAGTAAGGAGTACGCATGCCAATCGTCAGCGTCGGCCGCGATCCGTTCGCCCGCGGGGAGTACCTCCGCCAGTCCGAGTCCGGCACGGGACTCACCTGCGCCTGGTGCGGCCAGGTCCGCCGCACCCTGTACCGCTACGCCTGGGTCAGCGACGGCGAGACCGGGCCGCGCTTCCGCGGGCTGCGCTGGAGCCCGCCGTTCTGCAACGCCCGCTGCCGCCACGATTACCAGGACTGAGGAGGCCAACGCATGCGCCGCCGCCGCCGCCGCTCCAACCCGTCCAACCTGTGCGTCCGCCCCGTCCGCTCCCGGCGCGTGTTCGCCCCGGTGGCGGACCTGTTCAACGACGACGTCATGGCCACGTGCTGCCCGGTCGGGTGGTACTGGCCCGACGCCTGCCGACTCCTGCACACCACGTAAACCACGCACGCCGAGTAATTGGCAGCCCACGCCTGTCTACCCAGGTAGACGGGCGATGGCTGGGAATTACCCAGCACACCACGCCCGCAGAAGGAGACCAACACCGATGCGTGTACGCCTGCGCCGCCGCACCAAGGCCGCCTACGCCCGCCTCTTCGATGACCCGTACTCCCTGTTCCCTGGCGTCAAGGTGACGCTGTTCCCCAACGGCGAGCCGGAAATCTGGCTCGACATGGGCGAGGGCCGGGGCTTCCGCGTCACCGCTGCCAACGGCCCGGCCGCCGCCGGGATCACCGTCGAGTCCCTGCACGGGGTCGTCCCCACCGACGTCGCCGGGGCGGGCGCCGACTACCGCCCCGAGCCGTGCAACGACGGGCTGGTGCGCCCCCGTATCGAGGTGCTCCAGTACCGGCCCGATCCCTGGAGCCAGGCGTTCCGCGCCTGGGTCCGGGGCGAGGCCGCCTACCCGGGAGAGAAGCCCGAGGAAGGTGCCCCCTCACTCGGCTGTGTCGCTGAGTAACCAAGCACAAGGAGACCAACACCTATGAGCGCAAGCCACGCCGCCGAGATGCTCGTCCACCACACGCAGGCTGCGTGCTTCCACCAGGGCAAGGAGGCAGCCTACGCCCAGGCCATGCACCTTGTTCGCAACGTGAAGCACGCCGCCGCCAACCTGCCGATGGCCGAGGTGCTCGCCATGCTGGAGCGCACCGAGACCACGATCTACGACCTCGCCCAGCGGGAGAGCGCCCTGAAGGACCAGCACAACAAGGTAGTGCGTGAGGTGGACGAGACGCTCACCGCCGCCAGCAACGCCATCGCCAGCCGCTAGCCCACACCACGGGTAGTCAGTAGGCCACGCCACACACCAGCGGTGGTGTGTGGCGATGCCTGGGGACGTACCCCGGGGGGTGACCAACACCCACACCGCACCACACAAGGAGCACGCACTTGGACTTGAGCAAGACGCAGCGCACCACCAAGCAGACCGGCGTCCTGCGCCCCGCCGTGGCCGCCCAGGTTGTCCGCAAGGAGGAGAAGCCCGTGACCAACACCCCGATGCCCGTCGCCGTCGTCGCCCCCGTCGCCACCGGCAAGGACGCCCACCGGGAGGCGTGGAACCAGTTGGAGGTGGTGCTCAGCGCCGCCCTCGACATCGCCTACTCGGACAGCCTGCCCGCCGACGCGCCGGGCGCCTCGCCCCGCACCGTCGAGGTGCGCCGCCGCCACTGGCTGTACCTGGCGGCCGTGTCCTTCGCCACCTACAACCCGGTGCTGGCCGCCGACGAGGAGGCCGTGGTCGAGGCCGTCGCCCTGGCCCACGACCTGATGCTCGACCGGGACGCCGCCGCCCGCACCAGCCAGGAGAAGGACGCCCGCATCCGGCGCATGAACGGGCTGCCGCCCACGGCCGACGCCGCCCCGGTCTCCTCGGTGGCCCCCGCCCCGGCCAAGGCGTACGACCAGGCGCTGGCCCGGGGGGTGGAGAAGGCGATGTCCACCCTCATGCAGGCGGGGCAGAAGTTCACCGACGCCCACGTCGAGCGCAACCCCCGCCTCAAGGTGGCCGCCGTCGAGTACCTCGACCGCTACGCCGGGGACAACACCTTCATGCGCGACGTGCGCCGCAAGCTGGACGTCCGCCCCGAGTTCCGCAACAGCAGCATCACCGTCGCCCAGGCGCGCGGGGTGCTGAACGTCTGGCTGTCCGTCTACCGGGACAGCCAGAAGCCCACCCCCAGGTAGTTGCGGCCGCCAACCATTCGGCAGCAGATCACTGTTGCCGCCAACCGATCTCAACCCTCGGAAGGAGACCAACCCTTGCCGACCAAGAGCGCGCCGCCCGCACTGCCCCGACTCCAGGCCCCGCCCACCGGTCAGTACCTGGCCGCCCTCCACCGCAGCCGGTGGACGGTGGACCAGGTGGCCTACCACTGGCGCGGGGGCCAGCCCTACAACGCCCCCAACTCCAGCCTCCGGACGGACGGGCAGAACGTCTACTCCTACTGGCACCGGGTCGGGGAGACCTCGCCCACCGGGAAGAAGGTCGCCTACCTCTGCGACTACTCGCCCACCACCTCCCGCCACACCCGCAGCCTCGCCCGAGTAGCCGACCTGGTGGTGCGGTGCGAGGAGGCGCACCCGCCCAGAGGTTGACAGTACCTGGCACTAGCTACGTGCTTGTGCTACCATTACCGAACCGTCCGCTCCGACCAACCCTGACCATCGCCCTCTGCCGTCTAGCCAGATAGACGGCAGCAGGCGGCAGTCAGCCAGCGAGCCGACGCCGCACAAGGAGTACGCCGGATGGCGAAGCAGCAGGCCGAGACCAACGCGACCGCAGCCGCAGCCGTGGACACCAGCACCAAGGAGGAGACGCCCGTGGACGAGACCAAGCAGCAGATCGTGCCCATCAAGGCGAGCGACGTCCGCAACCTGGCGGGCGTGGTGGGCGAGGACATCAAGGGCGGCACCAACCAGAAGGGCCGCTACCTGTCCACCACCATCGACGGCGACAAGGCCATCAACTACGTCACCTTCACCGACCGCACGCTCGACGCCCTGGAGGCCATCGTCAAGGAGGGGATGGAGAAGTACATCCTGGCGGGCGAGGCGCTGCTGGAAATCCGGGAGCGCAAGCTGTGGGCCGACGCCGGGTACGCCTCCTTCGGGGCCTACGCGATGGACCGGCTGGGCATCTCCCGCCCGCGCGTCTACCAGTTGATCGACCAGGCCATGGTGGCCGCCATCCTCACCGCCAACGGCCGGGGCCTGCCGTCCATCGCCTCCCGCCTGTCCGAGTTCTCCATCCTGAAGGGCGACCCGAAGCTGCTCGTCGCCGTGGCCGACAAGGTGGCGGCGACGACGGAGACGGGCGACGTGGCCGACGCCCCGAAGGGTGCGGTCAAGGCGGCCGCCGACGAGGCGCTGGGCAAGACGCCCGCCGCTCCGCCCGTGCCCGCTGGCCCGACCAACGGCGGCGACCTGAGCGCCACGCCCACGGGCGAGCGCGCGACGGTGTCCGACGCCGACATCGAGGCCGCCGCCCAGGACGAGGGCGACGACGACGAGGAGGAGGGCGAGGCCGAGACCACCACGCCTCCCGCCAACGGCGCCACCACCACCGTCCGGCGCGCCAGCCCGGCCGCCCTCAAGGCCGAGGAGAAGGTGACCCCGCAGTCCCTGACCACGGTGCTCGACGCCCTCCGCACGGGCGCCTACGTGGACATGGCGGGCGAGACCAAGAGCGCCATCCAGAAGCTGGCCGCCATGTGCCTGTCCTACCTGGCGCAGGACTGGCACGGCGCCCCGCCGAAGGTGCAGCCCGAGTACGTCATCTCCATCGCCCAGGCCAAGGAGATCGTGCGCGGGCTGAAGAAGGCGCAGGGCAAGGCCAAGGCGCAGGCCGCCCTGACCGGGGAGCAGGCCGCCCAGGTCGCCAAGAACGAGGCGACCGTCGCCGCCACCGCTCCCGCCACCGAGGCCGAGGCCGGGGAGGCCGTGGCCCTGGTCGCCAACCCCACCACCGCCGCCGAGGCGTACGCCATCCTCGACGCCAGCCGGGAGTGGAAGGAGGCGGGTAGCAAGGGCAAGCGCCCCGTCACCGGGACGCAGGTCAACCGCGCCGACGCCCTGCTCCAGAAGCTGACCGAGGACAAGCTGGACGAGGAGGCCGAGGAGGAGGAGAGCAGCGAGGCCGACGACATCGCGGAGGCCGAGGAGATCGACGCCGAGGAGATCGACCTGGGCGTGGCAGTCTGAGGAAAGGAGCGACCAGGAGACGAGCATGGAGGAAGTCAAGTGCATCCTCTGCGGGAAGGAGGCGCGGGTGGTGCGGGGCACCCCGCGCATCGACCAGACGTGCGCCGATCACCGGGGGGAGGTGCCCCCGGTGATCACCACCCTGCGGGAGTTCGTCCGCCCCGACGAGTTGGCGACGGCGTTGGAGCGCAACGCCGCCCACACCCTGGCCACCGTGCTCACCCAGGCGGCCGAGGAGTTCGAGGCCGCCGCCCGGGTGAACGAGCAGCAACTCGGCTCGCTGCGGGACCGCTTCGACCGGGAGCGGGCGTCCGAGTTCAAGGGGGAGCGGCGGGCGCGCCTGGAGTGCGCCCGCCACCTCCGGCGCCTCGCCCTCCAGGTGGACCTGCTGCTGGCCGACGACTGACCCGACCGACCAACGTCTAGCCGACGAGACAAGGAGACGCCACGATGGTTGCCAGTCCGAGAGTGGTACCCCCGAGGAACGAGCGGGTGAAGCGCCCGATGACCGCCGCCCAGCTACGCGCCCACCTCCAGCGCACCATGAAGAAGGCGCTGGAGATGGGCGTGCCCGACCAGGTGGAGCGCCTCCAGCACGGGGTCTACCGGGTGCCCAGCACCAGCCGGTCGGGGCTGGTGCATACCGTCCACGGCACCGACGTCCCCCTCGAATGCACGTGCGAGGCGTTCGGCCACATGCCCCTGTGCGTCCACCGCGCCGCCGTCCTCATCCGGCGCTGGCGCAGCGAGGGGATGGCCGTCGCCGTCAACGAGGCGGGCGACGTGGTGGTGCGGAGCGAGCGGGACGCCGCTGAGTTGGCGTACCCCGAGCGGCTGTGGCCCGCTCCCGCCCCGGCCCTGGCCGTGGTTGGCGCCGACCGGGTGCTCGACCTGGATGACTGAGCCGTTCACCGGCTGGCCACCCGTGGGCACCACCGCCCGCGGGTGGCTCGACCGCCTCTACTGGGGCGGCGACTACCGCGAACCCTACGACACCGAAACCTACTACTACGTCCCGATGCTGGACACGGGCGCCCTGACCTCGCCCATGGCCACCTTCAAAGACCCGCACACCGACACCATCGCCATCATCCACGAGTTCGCCACCGGGTGGCGGGCGTGGCGGGCGCGGGAGGGGGACACCCTGGCGCTGCGCCAGGCCAGGGGGTCCGCGCGCTGGAGGATCAACCAGGACAGTGACGAACCCCCGTCCGCCCGCATCGTCGCCTACGTCCAACTCAACCTGGTGCGGGCGCGCGAGGGGGGTGGAGGTGAGTGGCGGCGGGGGTGGCGCTGATGTACGCCCCCGACCACTGGAGCGCGTGGGTCAGCGACGGGCTGGCCCACGCCAACCTCGCCTGCGCCATGTGGCTCGTCGCCCTGGCCATCCGCTCCCACCGCCTCGCCAACTACCTCGACCTCCGCGCCGACGCCCCGCTCCGGACCAGCGCCCTCTGGTGCTGCGCCGGGGCCGTGCTCAACGCCGTGCTCGTCGTCATCCACTTCCGCGTCTGGCAGTGGCAGATGGGTTTCTAGCCAGGTAGACGCGCGACACCTACCCGGCGCGCGGCCAGGTACAATAGCGTGATGCTACCTAGTAAGCCGAACAGGGAAGTGGTACTTTGGCCGGGCTGAGGTGGGCGGATCGCCACTGGGACGCGCACCTGGCGCATGCGTCCGTGTCCCGCGCCGTGAAGCGCGGCGCGCTGGTGCCCACCCCGTGCGAGGAGTGCGGGGCACCCGTCACGGTCGGGCACCACGACGACTACACCAAGCAACTCGACGTCCGCTGGCTGTGCGACAGCCACCACCGGCTGTGGCACATCGCCCACCCCGTGGAGTACGAGGTGCTGCGCCCCCCGAGCAAGGCCGCGCCCAAGGAGGAGCGCATCCCGAGCCGGGGGAAGCAGTTCCACCGGTACCTGAAGCCCAAAGCCAACTTCCTCAAGGGGAAGGGCTTCAGCTACCGCGACATCGCCCAGGAGTTGGGCGTGTCCGTGAGCACCGTGCATGGGTGGTGCAAGTAAGGAGTACCGATGCCTCTGAACAGCGACTACCTGGAAGAAACGCCCCGCCCCGAGGAGGTGCTGCGCCTGGGCGACCCGACCAACGCCGCGACGTCGCTCACCGTCGTCGCCCACAACGGTTGCGTCCAGGGCATCCACGGCGAGGTGGTGCTGGCCAGCCTGATGACCCTCAACATCTCCGAGCGGTTCGACGCCGACACCCTGGCCCGCGTCCCCGTCCTGGCGACGGCCAACCTCACCGTCGCGGACGCCAAACGCCTCATCGCCACCCTCCAGAACCTGGTGCAGGAGGAGGACGCCGTCGAGTGGGTGTCCATCGAGGAGACCCCCCTGTGAGGGCGCCCCCGCCCCGAAGACCGACCGGACCGGACCCGATGCTCGCCGTCTGGTGCCTCTTTGCCCCCACCGTCGCCATGTTCGCCACCGGAGAGCACCTCTTCTTCGGCTTCACCCTCCTCCTCCTCGCCGTCCTCGTGCTCACCGCCTAGCTGCCTAGCCGGGTAGACACCGTGGCGTCCAATCCGTCCAACTGGTACACTATAGACAGACCACCAGAGAGGAGAAGGATGCCCGCGCTCCGCATGCTGCCCCGTTTCGAGGTCATCAGGATCGGCACGCACTGGTGCGCCTACGACTTCCTCACCAAGCGAGGCCAGTTCGCCACCGACCCCAAAAACTGGCTCGCCACGCAGGGACTGCTCGAAGTGATGGCCGGTGAGGCCAGGAAGCGAGGAGAGCAACTCAGTCTCGAACGGGCTGAGACCCCGGTCGCCAAAGCCCCGCGCAGCAAGAAGCCCGCAGCCAAGTAAGGAGTACGACCGACATGACCAACCGCAACGGCGCCGAGATCATCCCCATCCCCGCCGGGGGCACCCTGTCCGCGCAGCAGATCATCGGCTACGCCAAGCCGCCCGTCACCCGCCAGGGCGGGCGCAACCTCTCCCTCGCCTCGCACCAGTGGGCCAGCCGCCCCGACGACGAGCGGTACACCAGCCTGGAGGCCCTGCTGGCCGTGACCGAGGCCCGCCGGGACCGCAGCGACGAGTTCCCCAACGTCCCGGTGCAGGGGAACCTGGACGCCAAGTACATCGAGAGCGGCCCGCTGGCCGGGAACCTCTACACCGTCAGCTACGGCGACAGCCCGGCCATCTTCACCAACTGGTCCTTCGCCCAGTACAACAGCGTCATCGGCGGCCCCGACATCCGCTGGCTGCGGGACATGCCCGCCCCCATCGCCAAGGTGGCGCTGAACGCCAGCCTGGAATACCGCCAGCGGGTGGACGGGGACAGCCGGGTCAAGCTGCTGGCCGCCCCGGCCGTGGGCGACGAACCCGCCGTCCTGCGCGCCGTCACCGGTCCCGACTACGGGCGCATCTGGGACGCCGACATCGTCCGCACGATCATGCTCATCAACGAGCAGGCGCAGGGGCGCTGGGTGGTGCCGGGCAAGATCGCCGGGCAGGGCATGAACGACGCCATGACCGAGGTCACCAAGCACAACACCACCCTGTACGCCTCCGACCGGGACATCTGGGTCTTCCTGGTGGACGAGACCCACCCCATCGACATCGAGGGGGAGACCTACTTCCGGGGCTTCATCGTCACCAACTCGGAGGTCGGGGACGCCCGGTTCAAGGTGCTCTCCTTCTACCTGAACAAGGTGTGCCAGAACCGGATGATCTGGGACGCCATCGGGATGCGGGAGTTGTCCATCCGCCACAACCGGCAGGCCCCCCGCAAGTTCCTGGAGGGCGCCGTCCCCGCGCTGGCCGCCTACTCCAACGCCTCGGTCTCCGGCATCACCCAGCACATCGCCAAGGCCAAGCAGACCACCGTGGCCGAAGACCTGGAGGGGGCCGAGAAGTTCCTCCGGGAGCAGGGCTTCGGACAGGCCGAGGCCAAGGTCATCCCCCTCCTGGCCGAGCGCGCCGCCGACATCGGCTCGTCCGGCGACCCCACGTCCATTTGGGACTTGGTGCAGGCCGGGACGGCCTATGCCCGGGAGATGGTCTACGCCGACGTCCGGGTCGGGTTCGAGCAGAAGGTCGGCGGCCTGCTGAACCGCTACGTCAACGTCCGGTAGGTGACGGCGGCGGGGGCGTCGTTGCCCCCGCCACTGTCCACCCGGCTAGACGCTGGGTACGCCCCATTCAAGCAGAAGGAGTACCAATGACCAGCCGCAAGAAGACGACACTCGACGTCACCGTGGACGCGCAGCGGGTGGTGACCGAGGTCACGCCCATCGAGGAGCGGGCCATCGTCACCCCCGCCAAGGGGCCGTCCCCCAGAGAGGCGGCCCGGCGCAACACCGTGCAGGCGCGGGCCGCCGAGGTGAGGCGGCGGCGCACGGCCATCATCCGGCAGGCCCTGGAGAAGCGGCGCGGACAGCGGCAGGCCGAGCGGGATGCGGCGATTGCGGCGGCCGCCGAGGCGGCGGGCGACCCGAAGGACCACATCGAGCAGGTCTACGTGAAGGCGTCCGACATCCTCGTCCCCGAGGAGTACCAGCGCATCTTCGACCAGCCCCGCGCCGAGGGCATCGCGATGCGCTTCAAGTGGCGCCGGTTCCAGGCCCCCCAGATCAACCGCCGCCCGGACGGCACCCTCGTCGCCGTGGACGGGCAGCACCGCATCTGGGCGGCGCAGCGGTGCTTCGGTCAGGACGTGATGATCCCGGTGCTCCTGACCCACGTCGAGACCACCGTCGAGGAGGCGGGGGACTTCGACGCCGTCAACACCGAGCGGCGCACCCTCAACTACAACGCCGCCTTCCGCGCGCGCGTGCACGCCCGGGACGCCGACAGCCTCCAGGTGCTCCTCCTCCTCAAGGAGGTGGGCATGCGGCCCCTGTGGCCGGGCGAGAACCGGGGCACCCCGGCCACCGTGGTGGCCTGCCGCACGGTGGAGTACATGATCAAGCAGGGCGGGGCGAGTAGCGCCCGGGCCGTGCTCTCCGTGCTGCGGGACGTGGGCGGCACCGACCCGGACTGGTACCGGGACTTCCTGCTGGCCGGGATGTGGCAGTTCCTGCTGCGCTACGACGGGCTGCTGCGGAGAGACCGCCTGGTCGATGTGCTCCGCAAGCAGACCGACAGCCACGCCCTGGACGGCCTCACCGCCGAGCACAAGAACAGCATCAACTCCAGCAACGGGGCCGCCGCCTGCGGCGCCCTGCACTACCTCTACAACTACCGCATGAAGGTCGGGGACGCCCTGCCCCCCTTCAGCATCGAGAGTCCCACCCGGCACAGCGCCCTCGTCCGGCGCTATGCCCGCCAGTGGGTCACCGCCCACGAACCGGGGGGCCACATCGGGGCCAAGCCCAACGGGGCCTGGTCGTCCGGCGCCCAGTTGCCCTACCAGTCCCGCCCCCGTGACGCCGCTCCGTCCTAAACCACCATTGGTACACTAATGACAGACCTCCAGGAGTGGAGGTCTCATCAAACCCAGGAGTACGACCCATGCCCGTGACCGCAGAGCACGTTCGCAAGCAGAAGAAGGTGTCGCCCAAGCAGCAGTGGCTGACCGTGATGGAGGTCGCCCGGGAGTACAACCTCTCCCGCCAGACCATCTACGACCTGTGCCAGAAGGGGCGCCTGCCCTACTACACCGTGCCCTCGGGGCGGCGCCGGTTCCGGCGCGACGAGATCGAGCCGGTGCTCGCGCCCTACCGGCACCCGATCCGCGACCCGCAGAGCCGGGTGCCCGATCCCCTGGACGGCCTCGCCGGTCCGGTGGACGCCATCCCCGACCGCACCTAGCCCCCCGCCTGTGACACGTGTCACAGGCGGCAGACACCACGAAGCCCCGGGGGTTCCAGGGGGGGACCAACACCCCCCTGGCCGGGGCCTCGCAGAAGGAGTACGCCCCTGGCCTGCGCCGCCCGCAAGGGAGGAGGAGGGAGAGGGGTACGACCAGGAGTATAGCGCGATGACCAGCACCGACGAGGTCAACCCGGACGTTCTGTCCGACCAGGGTGCCCCCTGGCACGTCAAGCGGTACGCCAGCGAGAAGCCCACCGTGGTGGTCAACCAGGACCACGTCATCACCCGGCAGGGGAAGCAGTTCGTACTCTACGCCGGGCTGCTCGACGCCGCCCACCGGGCGGGGATGACGTCCATCTACACCAACCTGGTGCAGGCCCCCACCTCCACCAACGGGGGCATCGCCATCGTCCACGCCACGGTCGAGTTCCCGTGGGGCAGCTACACCGGGATCGGGGACGCCGACGACGGCAACGTGGGCCGCATGATCGTGGCCCACAAGATCAGGATGGCCGAAACCCGGGCCAAGGCCCGGGCGTTGCGGGATGCACTGAACGTCGGCATGGTCGCCGTCGAGGAGATGACCTCGCTACCCTCCGACAAGGAGGCGGCCGAGGCGGACGACGACGAGCCTCCCCGCCTGCGCCGCCCCGCGCAGCCTGCGCCGCCGGACAGGAACGACCGGCCCGCGCCCCCCGTCCGGACTGGCGGCAAGCCCGCCTTGCTGGATAAGTTCACCAGGCTCAAGGACACCTACCTCAAGCTGGCCAACGCCCACGCCCTCGTCCGCGACGACGCCCTGATCGCCCCGTTCACGGAGGATGCGACCGAGGCCGACATCGAAGCCGCGTGCCAGCGGCTACTCGCCCGCATCAACACCGCCGTCCAGCGCAAGCCCAACGGGAACAGCGGGAGCGCCTAGCCAGGTAGACAGAAAAGCGGTAGCCCCCAGGCCGTGAACCCGGGGGCTACCAGAAAGGTTCGGAGACTGTCATGCCCAGTCCCTCCCCAGTCCAGCTATACCAGCCCGATATTACGAGCGCAACATCGGGGGGTTCCGATGTTGGCCGGTGACATCCCCCTCAACAACCTCGATCTGGAGCGTCAGCTTCTGGGGATGCTGATGATCCTCTCCGAGGCGGACGACTCCGAGGCCGTCAAGCGGGCGCTGGGGATCGTCCGCCCCCGGGACTTCACCGAAGACCACCGCCACATCTTCAACGCCATCCTCGCCCTCGACCGGAAGCACCTCCACTTCGGGTTAGAGGCCGTCTACTCGGTGCTCGACAAGCGGGGCCGCCTCAACGGCTCGATCACCCGCTTCGACCTGGAGCAGATGCAGTCCGAGGGGTCGCGCGTCCTGCCCCTCGTCCCCGCCGAGCAGGCGATGCAGGTCCGCGCCCTCGGAGAGTACCGGGACGCCATCCAGGCGGCGCTGGAGTTCCGCCGGTTCGTGGAGACCACCACCGACGCCTCCCGCATCCGCGCCCGCCTCAAGGAACTGTCGGTGACCCTCGACCGGGAGGCCCTGCTGCACACCGTCAACACCCAGACCTTCCGGGAGTTGATGGCGCAGGAGTTCCCGCCCCAGGTGCCCATCGTGGAGCCGATCCTGTACGCCGGGGACTGCGTGCTCATCGTCGGCAACGCCAAGGCGGGCAAGTCCGTGTTCGCCCTGCAACTGGCGATGGCCATCGCCGCCGGGGGGCTGGCGCTGGGGGCGATCCAGGTGGACAAGGTGCGCCCCGTCCTCTACCTGAACCTGGACGACAAGCCCAGCCGGGTCAAGGCCCGGGCCAACTACATGCTCGCCGCCTATCCGGACGAGCAGTACCCCGAGGCCCTGGAGTTCGCCCACCGCTGGCCCCCCATCGACCGGGGCGGCGAGGGGATGCTCATCGACTGGTGCGAGCGGCACCCGGACGGGGTCGTCGTCATCGACCTCCTGGAGCGCATCCGCCCCGTCCGGCTGGGCGGCATCTACGAGAGCGACTACGCCGCCCTCGGCCCGCTGGCCGACATGGCCCACACCTACGGCGTCGGCGTGCTCGTCGTCCACCACACCAACAAGCAGGGTCAGGGCGCCGGGCAGGACTTCGACCCCGCCCAGGCGGTGAGCGGGAGCATGGCCGTGCAGGGCGCCGTCGATGCGTGGCTCACCTTCCACCCCGTGCTCCAGGAGCAGCCCGACACCCGCCGGGTCACCATCAGCGGCCGGGACACGGCGCTCAGCCAGTACCAGGTCACCTGGGACGACTTCCTCCACGGCTGGCAGTGGGAAGGGGAGAGCATCCAGCAGAAGGTAACGTCGAAGATGCCGCATAGACGGCAGCAACTGCTGGACACGATCCAGGAAGCGGGCCGACCGCTCCGACGCAAGGAGATCATGGAGCGGATGCCCGGCACCAACATCAAGCAGATCGACAACCTGATCCATGAGATGAAGTACCACAAGCCGCCCCAGATCGTGGACATGGGCGACGGCACCTACCAGCACCCCTCCGAGTACGCCCGCACCAAGCCGACCGGCTCAGTTTGAATCTGCTCCGTCTATGTCTCTAGGCGTCTATGTTTCTATGTTGTCTATGCGACTAGACGTTCTGTCAAGTCAAAACGATCTAGATTGCATAGACGCATAGACGCCTAGAGGCATAGAGAAACGGGAATCAAAACGCCGCCCCCAAGGAGTACGCCGTGCCGCCGCGCATGCTCGTCGTCGTGTCGCCCGTCCACCGGAGGCCGATCCCGATCCGCCACCCCGAGGAGTGGCGGGGGCAGTTCTGCTACCACTGCCACAAGCACATCGAGCGCGACGTCGCCGTCTTCCTGGTCAACCGCCGGGACGACGAGTCCCCGGTGCTCACCTGTCTGACGTGCGTCGGGGGGTGGACGCGCCCCGACCAGCCCGACCTCTGCCTCTGGTGCGGGAACCCGGGGCAGGGGCAGGACACGGGCGACATCTTCTGCCAGCGGTGCTGGTCGGTCTACGTCGCCTACGTCAGCGACATGACCGAGGGGGACACCCCCGAACAGCGCCTCTACCACCAGGTCCACATCATCGTTGCCGAGGAGAACGCGCGTGCCGCCGAGGAGTCCGAAACCACCGCACCCGCCGACTAGGCGCCGGGTGAAGATCGTCCGCCCCGAGACCATCGACGGCAACGCCGAGTGGGCCACCATGAACGGCTTCCCCTCCGAGTTGCCCGCCGCCATGGGGGAGGCCGACTTCCAGACCGTCTGCGAGGACGTCCTCCGCAGGTACGGGTGGACGGTCTACCACGAGACCGACAGCCGCAAGAGCGACAAGGGCCTGCCCGACCTCGTCGCCGTGTCCCGCCCGCAGGACGACGACACCATCGTCCTGCTGATGATCGAGTTGAAGACCCGGAAGGGGGTGACGTCGGAAGACCAGGAGTTGTGGCTGGAGAAGCTGAGCCGAGTGAACGTCATGGTGACGGGGCTGGCGCGACCGGCCGACTGGCCCGCCCTGTCCGCCTTGTTCTTCGACCCCCTCGGGGTCTGTCTAAGGAGTACCGCCCGTGCCGATCAAGCACCCGGAGTACGAAGTCCCCTACGACCAGGCGGTGGACCGCCTGAACATCCGCAAGGATGAGGACGGCAACTACGTCCACACCTTCCGCAACCCGCAGGGCGTCCTGATCGGGGCCGACTGGGAACTGGACAAGCTGCTCGCCCAGATGCGGGAGCACGGCGTGGAGGAGAGCGGCCCCGCCGCCCAGCGGATGGGCCACGGCCTGCTCACCATCGACCGGTGGGGGCACCCCCTGTTCATCGAGACCAAGCCCACGCCCACCGTCTAAACCGTCTAGCTGGCTAGCCAACCCAGCGCGGGTTTTTCGAGGAGGCCCCGGTGCCGCAACGAGCCGATCCCTACGAGTTCCGGGGCCGTCCCCGCCCGCCCGAGGACACCCAGAAGGTGTGGCGTGAGGCGTACGGCTACGAGCAGTTGTCCATGTTCCCCATCTGGGAGGAGGACGCTTGCGTAGGTTCTGTCGATTTGGTAGCATCATCCCAGGCCCCCGGTGAGGGGGCCACCACCGCAGAAGGAGTGACCGATGCCCAGGATGACCTTCGCCCAGGCGCTGGCGAGACTGGCCGACCTCGCCCAGCAGGAGAAGCTGACCCGGTTCGAGATGGGTGACATCGCCCTCGACCAGGTGCCGTACGCCCTGGACGGCGTGAACAACGGGAGCCAGGACAAGCTGGAGCGGATGGCCGACGCCTCCGGTCTGACCCTCACCCAGTTGGAGCAGCGGCGGTTCACCTCCAGCCGGGTGCCGCCTACCTCACGTGTGGTAGGCGTGTCCTGGTCGGTCTACCGGGAGATCGCCAACGAGGGCATCGCGGAGGAGCGGGCGCGCCTGCTGGACCTGGTGGCGCAGCCGCACCCGACCAACGAGCGGGGGCGGTGGACGGTCACCAGCCTGCGGGTGGAGATGGGGCGTCCCCCCATCCAGCACACCGGCTCCGAGCCGCTCGCCCAGCGCATCCAGACCGCGCCCCTGGCCGAGCGGGTGGCGGCCCTCGACGCCCTGCGCCTCGACCCGGAGGTGCGCCAGGAGGTCAGGCGCCAGGAGGAGGCGCTGGCCCGGCCCCCCGCTGCGGAGGACGTGCCTAGCGGGGTAGACACCACCCGGGTGGAGCAGAAGCTGGACCTGTGGCAGGCCCGCGCGCAGATGGAGGCGATGCTCGACCGCTTCATCCGGGACGCGGCGGCCGTGCTCCCCCGGATCACCTCGCTCCCCGATCCGGCGCACGACCCGTGGGCGACCGCGCAGTTCCTGCGCTCGCGCCTCGCCTCGGCCCGCACCGTCATCGACCGCATCGAGTCCCTGCTCTCCACGGGCAAGGTGGGCGGGGACGTGGACGACTTCTTTGCCAAGGTGCTGTCGGAGAGCAACGGAGGGAAAGCGTAGTCGGCCCCGCCAGCCGCCCGAGGAATCAGTGAGCCGGTGGTGATGGGCACCACCGGCCTCAACCGACAAGGAGAAAGTCCTTGGCTATTCGTTACTCGCGCCGCCGTCAGATTATCGCAGACCGGGTCTACGACGTCCTGCTCGCCCACAAGGGCACGGCCCTCGGCATCACCGCCCTCGCGTCCCTCGCCACCCTCTCCGCGGCCCAGGTCTCGGGCGGGCTGGAGGTGCTGCGGGAAGACCCGGAGCGCAAGGACTCCATCGTCACCTGGCGCGGCCCCGGCGGTGGCGTCTTCGTCACCGACAACACCGAGGACGTCCAGGACCACCGCCGCCAGGTGATCAACGAGGTCGTGGCCAAGACCCGCCGCCTCTTCTACGGCGCGGTCAAGCCCAACTCCGTCTACCAGATCGCCCCCGTCGATCCCGTCCGCGCGCAGGACGCCATCGACACCTTCGAGGAGGCGATGGCCAAGCTGGAGGCCCTCGTCTAGCCAGCGAGACGGTGCCGACGCCCAAGCCGGGCCGCCCGACGTGGGCGGCCCGGCCCACCCCGACCCGCCCGATCCCCCCGGACGTTGCCCGAAGAAGGATGTGGACGATCAAGATGCCCGAGAGTTTGCTCAGCCGGGACAACAGCGAGGGGTTGGTGGGCACCTACCGCACCAACCGGCGCCTCGCGGTGTGCTTCGCCCTCGCGGACGACGCCATCACCTGGGAGGAGGCGTGCCGGTACCTGGGGCTGGACGAGCACACCCTCAAGGAAATCTACACCGCCGCCCAGCAGTGGGGGGCGGACATCAAGGAAAGCCTGGCCGACGACAGCACCCCGAAGCTGGTGACCGATGCCTCAACTGCCGCGCAACCTCAGCCTGAATGAGCACGCCGCCGCCTCGCGACGGCGGCTGGAGTACAAGGCGCTGGAGGACGCCTGGAAGGGCGCCGAGGTCTTCCTCCACCTGGACGACCTGACCAGCGCGCAGCGGGCGCGGATCAAGATGGCCTTCACCCTCGGGTGGCAGGGCGGGACCAACTACCACACCCGTCTACGCAGCTAGACACAGAAGGAGTACGCCGATGGTGGACATGCGGACGACCATCGACGCGGACGAGCGGGCTGTGCGGGAGATCACCAACCATCTCCTCCGCAGCTACAACGGCTACCTCCGCAAGCACCCGGGGACGCCCTTCCCCGACGCCCTGATGGGGCTGACCAACTTCGTGACGGACGTGCTGGGCGACCAGTGCGACCGCATGGGCCTCTCCCCCGAGCAGCGGGAGAGTTACTACCTGGCCGTTCTGGGGACGCTGCGACAGATGGTGCAGGCCGACATCCAGCGTCTGACGACGGAGCACTACGCCAAGCCGATGCCCAAAGGAGTACGGAACTGATGTGCTGCGACAGCCACTGGAAGCGCCTGAACGGGAACACCCTGACCGAGACCCGGCTACGCCAGCGGGAGGAGCGCGCCCGCTTCGAGGAGTGGTGCGCGCGGGTGCGGGCCGTGCAGGCTGATCGCGCCCGGGCCTGGGAGACCGTCAAGGCCGGTGAGTTCGCTCCCGCCCGTGCCACCACCATGACCATGACCATCACCGTCACCGGCACGGTCACCGCGACCACCACCCCGGAGAAGGTGCCCGTCACGGCCTGACCCCTTCCCTTCCCCCTCTCCAGGCGAGGGCCACCCGGGGCCTGCACCCCGGGTGGCCCTCGTTTCTGACAATTGCTACCATATAAGCAGCACTGACCGGATCGACCAACGGGAGCCGGTGGGTGTCTAGCCGACGAGAAAGGAGTACGCATGGCCGACGAGGCCGAGCCGGGTCGCGATGGGCGCACCCGGTCGGCAACCACGCAGGTCCGGGAGTGGATCAGGGACCGCATCGACCCGAGCGACAGGGGCGCGACCCCGCGGATCGCGGAGGGGGCGGTGGCCTGGTTGCAGGAGACGCCGGAACTCCTCGACCGCTTCCTGTACGAGCAGGTCTTCAACACGACCGCCGAGATCGTGCGGGCGGTGATGCTGGAGACCCGCCGGGTGAAGCGGTTCACCGAGGTGGCGGACGAGTCCGAGGAGACCAAGCGCGAGGCGCTCCAGCGGTGGCTCGACCGGCGGGAGCACGTCAACCCCCAGGTGGGCTACGTCCGGTTGGGGGCGATGACCGCCGAGGAGTTGCTCCTGGCGGCGCAGGAGCGGGAGACCCGCGCGAAGCGCGACCTGGGCCACGCCCGGTGGTTCCGCATGCTGGCCACCGGGATGGACGAGGGGCAGACCGTGGAGGAGCGGTACACCGCGCTCCAGGTGGAGGAGGCGTACGAGAGCGCCACCGACGCGGTCAACGCCCGCATGGAGGGGATCATGTCGGGGGCCGACGAGGCGCTCCGTCGCATCCTGTACCCGAACGGCAACCAGAACAACCCGTCGAACCAGTCCGGCGCCCCCGCCGGGAAGTAAGGGAGTAGGGCTATGGCATCCGTGTTCGCGAACCACCTGTCCGCCGTCTACAAGTACCGCCGGGTGACGGTGCAGTTCACCAGCCGCATCTACGGGGGCGTCCCCCTGCGCCCCGACGTCATCGAGGCGTGGATCAGGAAGGGGACGGGCATCGACCAGAAGCAGGAGTTGGCCGCCGTGGTGCGGCGCACCATCCTGGAACTGGACCCGGAGTTGGCCGAGCAGGCCAAGACGATGAGCGCCTACGACCTGATGAAGCTGGCGTCCGAGAAGCTGGCCACCAGCCAGAGCAGCGTCGGCTTCAAGCGGGACAACACGGGGCTGTTCATCGAGTCCCGGCAGATCAAGGCGGGGCTGCGGGAGGCGACCAACATCCTCTACGCGGGCGACCGCTGGGGGCAGACCAAGAAGGGGCCGAAGTCCTGGCTGGCCGAGCGGGTGTTCGTCGGCCCCGAGCGCATCTACCTGAACGTCCCCGGGGTAGACGGCGAGTTGGCCCCGGCCAAGGAGCCGACCGACCTCGACCTGTTCGTCGGCCACGTCACCGGGCCGCAGGGGCCGCGCTCGACGCTGACCTACTACCAGTACGTGGAGCAGCCGCGCATCCAGTTCCTGGTGGCCACGGTGCAGGACAGCGTCATCCTCAAGGAGTGGCCGTCCATCTGGTCGCTCCTGGAGAACCTCGGCTTCGGGGCGCTGCGCTCGCAGGACGCAGGGCGCTTCGAGGTGATCGAGTGGGAGGACGCCGAGGCCGTCCCCCTCTCCACGCTCCAGCCAGCGTACGCCGCCCCGGCCACCGAGGCCGAGGCGGTGGACCTGGAGGCCGCCGTCGCCCAGGCCGCCGCCGCTGGGGCGGCGAACGGGCGCCGGGGCCGTTAACCCAGGCAGTCAACCGAGAAGGAGTGCGTCATGCCCTACTGCTACTGCACGCCCAACCGCGCTATGTTCCCCCGCCACGCTGTGGGCGAGGGGACCAACCCCCACAGCTACTACGTGACCGGGTCGAGGGGGTACGACGTGTCCCGCCGGGGGCGGGCCATTGCCCTCAAGGCGTGGGAGACCCGGCGCCGCAAGGCCGCCGAGGCCAAGGCCGCTGCTGAGGCGGCCCGGACCCGGCACATGGTGATCGAGGGCACTCCTGCCCCCGACGCCGAGCCGACCCGCTCGCTCACCCTGGTCTAACTACCCGGGCGAGACAAAGGCCGGGCTGTCTACCCAGCGAGACAGTCCGGCGCAGTCTCCCGGTACCCGACATGTCTACCCTCGCCATCCGCCAGCCCCGTCCCGCCACGACGACTTCCCAGGTCACCGCTCAACTCTCCGGGTCACCCCCATCCGACAAACCGGCCCGACCCCGGTCATCCGCATGCCTCGTCAACCCGACTTGTCAGCACTCGTCTCGCCCCGCGCACTCCCGCCCTACCCGCCCCGACTTTTCTACCCCCGCCGATCCCTGCCCCGCCTTCCCGACTTGCCAGGTCTCGTCCGAACCAAGGCATCTCTGCCCCGTCCCGACCTGTCACCCCGGCCCCGGGCTGCGCTCCCCTCCCCTGCCGACGTGCCATGTCTGGCCCCGCCCACGGCGCCTCAGGTCATGCCGACAACCCTGACCCGCCCATCGTGACCGGCCGTGCCATGCCCGCCCGCCCCGACTTCTCCATCCGCACCATCCCTTCCCCTACCCAGTCGCCACGACTACGCGATCCTGGTCAACCCCACCCCATCCATCGCTCGTCCGACTTCACCAGCCGTCCCCTGCCACCTCAAGCCCGCTCGACAGGTCACCCCTCACCGAGGCAGACCTCCCCGTTGCTGCCCGGCCCGACAACCCCCACCGTGCCAGGCTGCAAGCCAGTCCCGGCCCCGCCGACAAGTCCCGCCCGCTCTGACCTAGACCGCACGGCCCGGGCCTACCCCGACGTCCGCTTACCTTGTCCCGTCTGGCCATGACAAGCCATGCCGACGACTCTTCCCTCGCCCACCCCGCCCCCCCCGAGCCGACTACTCACGTCAGGTCCACCCAACCCAAGCCCACGCGAGCCGACTAACCTCGTCGCCCCGATCCCAGCCCGACCCAGCCCGGCCCTGCGCTCCCCGACTACCTAACCCGAGGCGACCCAAAGCTACCCATCACGCCCGACTTGTCTCACCAGGTCAGCACTCGACCTCCCGCAGAGCGCCCCGCGCCGCGACGTACCGACATGCCTACCCAAGCCGCCCTCTGCCCGAGCCGTACCGACCCCCCTTCACGAACCGACGCACGCCGTCGCCAGCCACCGCTGCCCGACTTCTCGCGCCTTTCCCGGCCTTGCCATCGGCTCGCCTGTCCAAGCCAGCCGACTACCCGTCCCATCGTCCAGCCATCCCACGCCGTGCCGACGTGCCTCGTCCTGTCAGCGCAACCCTAACCTCGTCACCACGACGAGACTACCCAGAGCACCGACACCCCATTCCGTGTCCTCCCGACAAGCCTTGCCATCCCTCGCCGTACCGCAGGCCACCCCTGGCCTCCCCGACTGCCCGTCCCACGCCATCCCGGAGCAAGCCAACGCCGAGCGACTAACTAAGCCTCACCAGCCCTGCCCTCGCCACGACGACTACCCAACCCACGCTCGATCCGGCCCGAACCCAGCCGTCACCGACAACCCATCCCTAGCCTGAGCGGCCCGACCCAGACCCGACTTGCCTCGCCAGGGGCACGCCTTGTCTCGGTCGTGACATCCCTCGCCACCACAAGCCGCGCCGACGAGCCTAGTCCAGGCGACCCATGCCAACACCCGCCCCCCGACGAGGCTGACCAATCCCAGTCGGCTCAATCCGAGTCCGACTTCTCAGCCCCTTCCGGTCCGCGCCGTGTCATCGCGACTCCGACTTCTCACTTCGCGCCGACCCCAAGCCGACCCTATCCGGCCCGACTCCTCAGCCCGCATCCCGGTCCCGTCTAGCCCACCCCGACGCCCCTCGTCTCGCCAACCGCATCCCATCACAGGCCACTCCGAACCGACATGGGCGCCCCAATCCCATCCCGCACCGCTCCTTCCCAACGCCGACGCCTCATCCCCTCACCAAACCGACCCAACCCCTACCGACTTGCCACTCCTCGCCACCGCGCCACGCCACGTCCCTGCCCGACTTCTCTCGCCCACCCCGACCGACGAACGCCACGCCACCCCATCCGACTTCCCGCCCCACGCCATGCCAACACCGAGCCATCTCCGACACGACTTACCCGGCCATCGCCGCGCTGCCCACCCTCGCCCCGACAGCCCTCGCCTGGGCGCACCACCCGTACCAAGCCCGCCCCGACTCTGCTGGGCAGCCCAAGCCTTCGCACCCCCGAGCAGACCGCACCGACTTGTCACTCCGGCCCCGCCCTGCCCGTGTCTACCCGACTTGCCAACCCTCCCCCACGCTCGTCCGCCCAGGTCGCGTCCGACTCCCCATCCCTCGTCGCTGCTCACCCGACCTTGTCACCCCCTCCCCGACTCGACAGCCCTCGCCCCCCGCTCACCGATCCAGACCAGCCCAGGTCACCGCGACAAGTCCGCCCACGACAACCCAGTGCAGACCGAAGCGACCACCCTCGCCGCGTCCACCCAGGTCGCCGCTGCCCGACTTTCCAGACCTCGCCCAGCCAGGTCTCGTCTCCACCGACTCGCCTAGACGCGCCTTTGCTGGCCACCACCGCACTCACCGACTTCCCAGTCCTAACCAGCGCAGACCTCGTCTACCCGACTAGTCAGCCCGTCCCCGGCCAGCCCTCGACGTCGTCACGCCGACCTCCCGAGCCATCCCCTCACCGGGCGCGCCCTCGCACCCCACACCGAGCCGACTTCTCATCCCAACCCTAGCCGTCCCGCCACAGAGCCGACTTCTCAGTCCTACCCCACGCGCACCAGCGCGGCGCACCCCCGACAATCCGGTGCAGCGCACCTCTCCACATACCCGCCCGACAAGCCCGGACCAGACCACCCTACCCGTTCCCCCACCGACTACCCCGGCCCTCGCTTGCCACCCCGGCCCGACTTCTCCGCGCTTCCCCCGACAGCCCACCGCAGCACGCCCCGACGAGGCCGCCCAACACCGGGACGCCCCAGCGCATACCCGACTACCCGTCCCTTCCCCCGTCGCTCCTCTCCAGCCCGGCGCCGACTACCCGTGGCATGCCACCCCTTACCCACCCTTCCCAAGCCAGACCATCCGGTGGAAGAGAAAGGAGTACGCCGTGAGTGATCCCGAAGACATCCGCGCGGGGGTGCGCCGGAAGCGGCGCAAGCCCCCGCCGGTCCCGTCCCCCCCAGAGGGGCGGGAGGAGCGCCTGCTCCGCAAGCTGGCCGAGGCGATGGAGGACGACCGGCCCCAGACCACCGAGGCGCTGACCGACCGCCAACGGAGTTGGTACTGGGGCACGGCCGGGGCCTTCCTCAAGGCCGTGCGGTTGGGCGTATTCCGGCGCAACTGGAAGCACGACCGCGACCTGGTGCGGGCCGTCCAACGGGCCTGCGCCGAGTGGATCGAGGGAAACGATCCCGACTAGTCGGATAGACACCAAAGGAGTACGCGCATGCTTGAACTGCTGATCTTCACCCTCTTCGTCTTCGTCCTCCCCCTCGCCCTCGGGAGGAGCGAGGCGTGGCGGCGCGACGAGGAGGAGCACCGGGTGGCGCAGAACGCCGTCCGCGCCCACCAGGCGGTGACCCGATGACGGCGCTGCTCACCGTGGATTGGGACTTCTTCTTCCGCAACATCCTGGAGTGCGAGGAGAAGACGGACGAGGAGCGCAAGCTGGTGATGCTCTACGACTGGGGCCACCGCGAGGCCCTCTTCTTCATCTTCGACATCTGGCTGATCCGCGCCGCCTCGTTCGTCCGCCAGGGCCTGCCCCTCCCCGGCACCACCGGGGAGGAGGGGGGCTTCTGGGCCAGGTGCCGGATCGCCCCGGACGCCCAACTCTTCCTGTCCGAGAGCCACGTCATGGCGGGGCACAACCGCATCGCCACCGGGGTGGACGAGGTGGTGAACGTGGACGCCCACCACGACGCCGGGTACAACCGGCCGTCCGACTGGGCGGACAACCCCCGCTGGCGGCGGTCTATCCCGCCCGAGTTGCCCAAGCGGCTCGACTGCGGCAACTGGGCCGAGAAGTACCTGCTCTCCGGGGTGGACTACCGGGTGGTCTACCCCCGGTGGAAGGGGATGCGGGAGCAGGAGGCGAACTGGCTCACCGCCAAGCGCGCGGTGGACACGGGGGGCGAGATCGTCGCCCCCTCTGGCGAGCCGTTCACCCGGGTGCATGTCTGCCGGTCGGGGGCCTGGTCGCCCGCCTGGAACGACGGGGCGTTCAAGCGGTTCCTCTCCGACCTGGCCCCCATGCGGGGGTGGCGGGTGTTGGGGCGGACGCAGGGCGGGCACCACATGCGCCTGCCCGCCCGCCCCTGGCGGAACGCGGACGTCCAGTCCTACGTCAACGAGTGGACGGACCTGGAGCGCGTAGCGCAGGCTACAGCGCCAGGGTCGTCACCTCCTCCGGCCCGCTGACCGCCTGGTCGCCCGCCGCGTCGGTGCTGGTGATCCGCACCAGGTAGGTGGTCTCCGGTTCGAGGCCGGTCAGCACCACCTCGTGGTTCATCCGCTTGTTCCCCGGCTCGGTCGCGGTGCGCGACTCGTTGGTCGCCGTGTTGATGTACTCCACCACCCCGTCCGCGTAGGCGTCGGTGCGCCAGAGCACCACGATCTCCTCGGGGTCGGGGTCGAGGGTCACGGCGCTGATGGCCAGCCCCGATGCGCTCCCGGTCTCCTCGGCGGTCGGCTCCGGAGCCGGTGCGGGCGCGGGGACCGGGGTGGCCGCCCCGTCTAGCCCGCTAGACAGCGGGGCCACCACCCCCTCCGGTTCCTCGAAGCCCGTGCCGCCCGTGGTGTGGACGCGCCCGCCGAACTCGACGGCCACCCCGCCCACGATCCAGGACGGTTGGGTGATGAGGTACTCGTAGGTCTTGGCCGCCGCCAACCCGGAGAGGGGGATGGAGTGCGCCGTCTTCGTCCCGGCCGCCTCGGCCACGGTCGTCCAGGCCCCGGTGCTCCCGGCGAGGCGGTACTTGATCGTCCCGGCGGGGCAGGCGGGGACGGTCTGCCAGTTCACCGCCACCGCGGTGGTGGTCATCCCGGTCGGGGCCAGGGGCCTGGCGTACGGGGCGGTCGAGGTGTCCAGCCCGCCCTCGCTCAGCCCGGCGATGTGGTTGATCCCCTGGTCGGCCTCGTGCCCGACGAGCAGGTTTCCGTTCGCGTCCTTCGACCCCCAGCCGCTGGTCTTGTCGATCCCCGCGGTGGAGACACCCCGGCCGGGCGACGGCGAGATTGGCATCGTTCACTCCTTCTACGGCCGACCCACGGTCAGCACCAACCAGATCAGGAACACGGCCACCAGCATCCAGAACAGGAGCCGCAGCCACCGCCCCACCTCGGCCCACACGGGGGGTAGGGTACTCCCCCGACTACCCCGGCGGCCGCTTGGCGCGCAGGGACGACCGGTACGACGCGAGGTCGGCGGCGTTGAGTCCCAGCGCATACGCCAGCACGCCGATCCCCACGGTGTTCAGCCAGAAGGGGACGCGGTAGTTCTCGGTCACCACGTCCGCCAGCAGCAGCGCCAGCCAGATCAGGACGAAGCCGACCGCCACCGCCTCCCGCACCAGGAAGACGATCAGCGCGGTCCGGTCGCCGCTCGGAGGATACCGAGGAGCACCCCCACCACCGCCGCCGCCCCCAGGATCGTCGCTTTGAGCGTGGTGCTCAGCCACGCTACCCGATCATGAGCGGCACGCAGGGAGACACCAGCAGCAGCAGCGTCTCCACAAGCACAATCACGGACAGGGCCAGGAGTAGGAGTCGCAGGGTCAGGACTTCGTTCAGGGCCGGGTTGCCCGTGATCGGGCGCCGGTACATCCACCACAGCAGGCGGACGTACTGCCGCCTCCACCACCACACGGGTCACCTCCACCGGAACCAGGACAACCACCGTAACCACCACGGGAGGTGGCGCGGGTAGTCGTGCCTCAGGTGCGACTCGATCTGGTAGTCCGGCATCGGTCGAAGCGGGGGTCGATGGGGTTGGTGCTGGCGTTTGATCCGCAGCCAGATCGGGAGCGGAATCACCGTCGGCCTCAGTGGCCGTGGGTGTGGGGGTCGCTGGCGTGGCCGAAAGTTCCGGCTCGGTAGAACTCGTCCCCGGCGTGGGGGTGGGGGTGGTCGTGGGTGTAGCGGTCGCCCCCGACTCCGACGTGGCCGTGCTGGTGGGCGTGGGTGAGGGAGAGGTGGTAGGGGGTGCCGGACTGGTGGACGGCATTGGGGACGGAGGCGCTGAGGGTGAGGGGGACGGGGACGGACTGGGCGTCCGGCTCGGGACGAACGGGCAGCACCCGCCGCCCCCCGTCTGGGGAGGGGTGGTAGGCGATGGCGTCGATGACGAACTCGCCGGGGCTGGCGGGGTCGCCGTGGCCGTGGAAGGTAGCGTAGTGGCAGCCGTCCTGGTCGATGAGGCGGTACTCGACGGCGCCGTTGTCGTGGCGGGAGTAGTAGAGGTGGTCCCCGGCGTGGACGACGAGGTTGGTGACCCGGTCGGAGAGGTCGAAGGCGGGGGGGTCGGGGTTTCGCTGGGCGTTGAGCCGGGCGACGGTGTCGAGGACGAGGCGCTCGGCGTAGGCGGCGCGCTCGGCGTCGGACCTGGGCTGGGGGTCGGGCTGTTGGTCGGGGTTGGTGTCCATGTCGCCACCAGTGTAGGGCACTCCCCGCCGGGCGGATCGAACAGGTCGAGCGGGTGTGCGCGGTGTGCATCGGCCGCGGACGGGGGCAGCGACAACGGTGTGTAGCGCCCGCCCGCGGCGTGGCAGACGGTCACCCGGACTGGTTGCGCCGCCACCGGGGCAGGCGATCCCAGAGCCAGCAGCCCAGCCACCAGAGCGAGGAGATGACGACGACCCAGGCCGCGTAGCCGATCACGAACCACAAGGCGTCTTCGGCTGGCCTCTTCATCCGGGGAGGGCGATGCGCTCGATGGTGAACGCCAGGGCCATGAAGAACACGGCCCCCGCCAGTAGGTTGTAGCGGGGCGGGGCGGGCGGGTGGTACGCCGCCGCGATGGCGGCGAGCACGGCGGCCACGGCGAAGCAGATCACCACGAAGATGCTCATTCGTCTCCCCCCTCGTCCCCTTCCTCTTCCTGCTTGACTCGCACCGACGCCGTACTCACCACGTCCCACGCGGTGAGGGCGATGGCGAACCAGGACAGGCTCAGCACCACCGGAGGCTCCGACTTGGCGAAGGTGAAGATGCTGATCGGCCAGAGGATCAGGCTTCCCACCAGCAGCGCCCACGCCAGGTAGAGCCTGACCTTCGGGTTCATCCCGTCCAGGACATGGTGCCGTCCCGCTTGTAGATCAGCAGGCCGCTCTCGAACTCGGCCCACCACCCGTCCCCCTCGCCCTCTCCGTAGCGCCGGTCGTCCGTCCGGGGGCGCCCCGGGTAGTGGCCCGCCCGCATGGCGGCCACCCAGGTCTTCGCCATCCCGCCCTCCGGGTTGAAGGCGATCCCCGCCCAGTCGTAAAGCTGCTTCAGGACGTAGTTGGTCAACTCCCAGTCGCTCATCGCCTTGACCACCTCCGGGGGGATGGGTTGGTTGCCCTCGGCCAGGACGAGCGCGGTCGCCGCGTCCCACCAGGTGCGCGGGCTCCAGTACGCCGCCTCGACCTGGGCACGTGACCAACCGTACGGCCACTGCCAGTAGCCCTGCGCGGGCGGGCCGGTCAGGAGTTCGGTGTGGGCGTGGGCGCAGTCCCACCCACCCGTCCGGCCGCAGAGGCCGATGGGTTGACCGGGAACCAGGCGCTGCCCCACGCCCACCGAGACGTCCAGGAGGTGGTCGGTGTGCCACCAGGTAGCACCGGGGAGGCAGGGGTCGTCGAGTTCGACCCAGGCGTGGGTGCCCTCCCCCATGCTGGTGCCGTTCCAGTAGAAGACGGCGCGGACGATCCCCGCCAGCGGCGCCACGACGCCCGCCCCCTCGTCCGCATTGCAGGAGCCTCCCGAGTTCAAGTCCAGGCCGGGGTGGTACGTCATCCCCCCATCCGTCTTATCCAGCCAGCCGTACCCGCCCTGCAAGATGTTGTTCGCGGCCAGTCCTTGGAGCGGGGCGAAGAGGCGGTTGTTGACGGTGACGAACCCGGCGCCCCCGCCCTTCTGGCTGCGGCGGCGGCCCACGGGCCGCCGCCCGCTGAGCGGCTGCGGTTCGCCCGGGACGGGCGCGTGGTGGTGCTCTTGTCGGTTCATGTCTATCCGGCTAGACCAGCATCGGGACGACGCCCGCTGGTGCCGCCTTGGTCGTCACGACGCCCTGCCTGGCCCCGGTGAAGGCGTCGGCGGTGACGTCGAAGCGGAGCCGCCCGAGGCCCCCGGTGCCCCCGGCCCCGGCGAGGCCGCCCGCGGCGCCGCCACCAGCACCAAGGGCCTGCAACGCGCCAGCGCCGCCCAGCGATCCGCCTGCGAGCCAACCGCCACCGCCCGAACCACCTCCACCGCCGCCCGTGCCCCGTCCCCCGGCGCCGGTTGCCCCGGCCTGCCCGGCGGCCCCGTTCCAGCGGACGGTGCCGTTGACCTGGGCCTGCCCGAAAACGAGTTTGCCAGCAGCGCCGCCAAGGCCAGCGGCGCCCCCACCCGTCGTCTGTAGGGGCAGCACGTCGTTCCGAGTGCGGCCCGCGGCCGCGGCGCCGCCCGGCCCGGCCCCGGTGCCACCGCCCCCGGCGGCCCCAGCCGCCACGTCCCAGGCGCCACCTCCCTGATTGCCCTCGGCCTGACGCCAGGCCGCGCCACCAGCACCCGCACCTCCGCCGCCGCCGCCGACGCTGCCATTGGTGCCACCCGGACCTCCGTCGCCACCACGCGCTCGCACGGTTCCGTTGTTCTGGACGATGGGCGCCGTCAGCTTGAGCACCCCGCCCCCGAGACCAGCCGCCCCGCCAGCGACCGCGGTGAGGGCGGTCTGGGCGTACGACCACTGCCCGCCGTTGCCGGGAGTGCCGTTCCCCATCGGGTTGCCCTGGCCGGTGATCCCGCCCCCGCCGGGGGAGGTGTCGGCCACGCTGAGGAAGCCCGCGTTCTGTCCGTAGTAGACGTAGATGATCCCGCCCGCGCCCCCGCCCCCCGGGCCACCGGAGGACTGCGACGGCGCCCAGTCGTTGGGCGGCGGGGCGCTGTCGCCGCCGCGCCCGCCCCGGGCGTAGCAGGCGATGCTGCACTGCATCACGGTGGCCTCCCACCGGATGAAGCCGCCCGCCCCACCACCCCCGGCGCCCGATCCTAGACCCGCGCCCTTGACCCCGTGCGCCCCGTCCCCGCCGTCCGCGAAGACCCGCCCGTTGCCGAGGACACGGCCCCCGACGTGGAAGTAGATCGACGCTCCACCAGGGCCACCGGCCCCGCCCACGTTCCGAGTGCCGGGGTTGTTGTTCGCGCCCCCTGCCCCGCCACCGGAGCCGGGCTGTGGCGAGGAGGTGCTGGCGGCGTCGTAGGCGGCGCCCCCGGCCCCGCCGTAGTACGGCGTACCGCCCGGGGTGACCGTGACGCCCGCGCCCCCGGTTCCGCCGTGCCCACCGCCACCACCACCGGCAGCCTGCCCACCAGACCCCCCGGCGACCTGGATGCTCTCCCCGCCCTGCCCGCCACCAGGCCCCTGTCCAGGGCCGCCCCGCGTCCTCGCCGGAACATTGTCGGCGGTCGGCACCCCGCCCGCGTGGCCCCGACCACTGCCGATGAAGTCGCCGTTGATCGTGAGGTCGCCTTGCACGTAGATGTGAGAGGTGCCCCCGAAGACGGCCCCGTTGTTAATGGTCAGGGTGGTGTACTGCCAGGTGCCGTTGGTGTAGTCGTAGCCCGACCCGGCCACCCCGGCCCCGTTGGAGCCGTCTCCCCCGTACACCCCGGCGGCGATCCCCTGCCCCCCAGTCCCACCGGCTGCGCCCCCCTGAGCGGGGCTGTAGTCGTTCTGCGCCCACCCCGAGAGGTTGTCGAAGGGGACACCGCCCGCCCCGCCGTTGACGTTGGGCGCCCCGCCGCCCGCGGTTCCGTTCGCGCTGTGGCCCCCGCCACCACCGCCAGAACCAGGCCCGGCCCCGGGCTGAGCGCCGACCCCTCCCTTGTAAGGGGTTGCATGCGGGTCGCCGCCCGTCACCTGGATGACGGCCCCGGGTTGGATGTCGAAGTACCCGTTGGCCTTGAGCCACGCCGGGGTGTTGACCGTCACCACCTCGCCGTTGCGGACGATGAAGGTGGTGTACTGGCGGACGCCGTTGGGGATGGTGCCCCCGCCCAACCAGGCCCCGCCGCTCCCGTCGCCGTAGTCCAGCGTGTTATCTTTGCCCGCGCCGCCTGGTCCCCCGGATGCCCCCCGAGCGGAGGCAGGCGGTCGGGCGTTGATGGTGAGGGGGGAGAGCGCGTCGTGCGTCCCTCCTCCCCCGCCACCCGTCCCGCCCGTCCCGTTCCCGCCGCTGGCCCCCGCGGCGCCGTGGCCACCCCCACCCCCACCCCCGCCGCCGTTCTTGTTGCCCGGGACGCCGCCCGCCCCGCCCTCGGTGCCGGTCGCCCCGCCCGCCGGGACGAACTCCACGACCCCCCCGGTCGGGACGTTCAGCGTGTTCGAGGCGATGACGGCGTCGGAGTCGAACTGGGCCACCGCCCCGTTGGGGACGGTCAACGTGCGGTAGTTCTTGTCCCCGGTGAGGCGCTGGGTACCGGCGACCGTGAGGTCGCCGTCCGCGCCCGTGGAAGGAGTCAGCCCGGCGGGTAGTGGCATGTGGCGTCCTGTCTACCTGTCTACCTGACTAGACGGCTCAGCCGTAGGTGAGGTCGATGCTGATGACGCTGACCGTGTTCGGGTAGGGTGTCCCGGCGGCCGTCTCGGTGTCCTTGTTGCGGGCGAACGTGAACTGGAGGAGGTCGCCCGGCTGGGGCATCCCCGCGACCCAGTTCAGCGTGGTGCGGGTGTAGGCCCCCGGCCCCGGGAAGTCCACCGTCACCGAGGCGCGCGCCGTGGGGGCCGTCGAGCCGATCCCGCCCCCCGGGGTGACCACGGTGCAGAGCAGGGTGAAGTTGATCTTGCCGGGGGTGTCGATCATGGCCAGCCAGTCCGCGACGACCGTGATCGGGGTGCCCCCGTAGGCGGGCGGGGCGACGGTGGCCAGCGTGCAGGCGTCCAGGTTGGCGGCGCGGAACGCCTGCACCCACAGCGGCCCACTGGTGGTGAGCACCTGGGTCAACTGGCTGGGGGTGTACCCGGCCGGGGGGTCGTTGTTCTGCCAGGCGAGGGCGGCGCCCAGGAGGGTGGGCGTGCCCACGGGGGTGGGCTGGTTCGTCCCCGCGCGCAGGTAGAGCCGGTCGCCCGGGCCGAGGTAGACGTAGGCCAGCCCGCTGCCCGGGGCGGGCGGGGTGCTGACCTGGCGGGGGATCAGCACCGGGGCGTTGATCCGCTTGATCCCGTTGACCGTCTGGTCGGTCGAGGTGTTGACGGCGGCCAGCGCCTGGTTGCTGACGTCGCCCCACCAGGTGAAGTCGTCCCCCTCCACCCCGATGTCGCCCGCCGCCTGGGGGGTGGTGGTCGTGCCGATGCGGTTCACCGGCAGGCCCCGCCCGACGCCGTGGTTGTGGTCCTCGGTGGCGCGGGAGAGGCGGTACAGGTCGCGCTCGTCCAGGTCGTCCTCGCCCTCGTCCCCGATGGCGAAGGGCTGCCCGTTCGCCGTGTAGTTGACGGAGAGTTCCTTGGTGGGTCCGGGGTACGGCGGCAGGGGGGTCGTCATAGCGAGTTCAACTCCCGGTACTTCAGCCCGTTCAGGTCGCGGTACTTTCGCCCGTTGAGGCGCTTGTACTTCCCGTACTCCCCGCCCGCACTGTCCTCGGCCACCTGGATTTTGATCCCCGAGGCCCACCGCTCCTGGCGTTCGTACCAGCCGATGGCCTCCCCGTAGCCGATGATGGAGACCAGCTTGATGTCCTCGTCGGGCAGGATGAGGCGCACGATGCGCCCGTCCGCCACGATGCCGCGGACGTGCTCCCGGATTCGCAGCGCCCCCCGGCGCAGGGGCGTCCCGTCCCGGCAGATCAGCCCGTCCTCGGCCAGGATGATCATCGAGTAGACCTGGGTGAAGTCCGAGATCAGGCGCCAGCGCAGGGAGAAGCTGGTCGCCAGCGGGGAGTCCTCGACCACGCTGTTGTGCAGCACGATCCGGAACGCGGCCATCAGGCACTGCGTCCCGTCCGGGAAGTCGATGCGCTCGATGGGGGTGGTGTCGAAGCGCCCGGCCAGCGTCGTCCACGGGTCGCCCAGCGTGGCCGGGGCCACCGGGTTGAGCCGGTAGTCCAGGGTGACGTTGTTCTCCGTGGCCAGGTTGTCCCCGCCCACGGCCGCGTAGCGCAGGGTCTTGGGGCTGGAGGGGAACCCGCCGTGCCAGTTGGGCATGACCAGGTAACTCTCCTCGGCGGGCGAGGAGAAGTGGTACTCGTCGCAGCCCGCCGGGTCGGGCACGCAGGGGAGGACGAAGAAACCCACCCTCCCGGAGCGGAAGCCGATGTACATCCGGTTGTGCGCCTGGGGGGCGCGGTGGCCGGACACGTACAACTGGGTGATCCGGTCGTCAGGGAACGGCACCGAGATGGAGCCGTGCCACGCCTCGATCCGCTCCGGCTCCCCCCGCTCGTTGGTCTGGTGGGCGCCGTACTTCATCAGGAAGGCGGTGTCGAAGTCGGGGTTCCACATCCCCGTGTAGCCGTGGAAGTTGCCGTGCCCGGCGAACGCCGTGGTGCGCCCGCGCACCGGGCCGTCGATGGTGCCCGCCCGGTTCGGCCCCACCTCCTGGATGGTCATGTCCGGGGTGATCCGGTAGAGGCTCTCCCCGTACCGGACGTAGACGTCGTTCATGAAGACGCCCCAGGTCACCCCGTTGTCGTACGACCGGCCGAACTTGAGGAAGGGGAAGTAGCGGATGCTCTCGGCTTGGGTCGGGTCGGCCGGGACGGAGTAGACCCCGTCCGTCTTGAGCACCAGCAGCACCCCGGTCGCCGTCTCGATCAAGGCCATGATCGCGCTGGACTTGTCCCCGATGATGAACTGGTTCTCCGGACCCCAGTTGTCGAAGACCCACGGGTCGGTGTCCACGTCCACCACGCTGATCTGGTTCACGTTGTTCGCGCGGTAGAACTGGCGCCCGATGGCGACCACGTTGCGGGCCAGCAGGAGCGGGCTGGTGTTCTGCACCAGGGTGGTGCCGTCGAAACGCCACAGCAGGGTGTCCACGTAGGGGGAGATGGGGATCGGGCCGGGCGGGATCGGCTTGGCCTCCGGGTCGAGCGGGGGCGGCGAAGCCACCAGTCCCGTGGTATCCACCACGGCGATGTAGGCGTAGATCGCCCCGCCCAGCCCGTTGCTGGCGAAGACGCTGACGTCCACCCCGACGTGGTTCGCCCCGAAATCGCCCACCATCGTGGCGTTCTGGTCGTCGTCCAGGCGCATCAGGTAGCGCCCGTTGATCCAGTAGAGGTTGCCCTTCAGGTCGAAGAACTTGGGTACGCCCCAGTGGTCGTCGATCACGGGCGGGGTGATCAAGGGGATGTCCGGCCCCTTCATCCCGATCCGCGAGGAGATGGAGGCGTCGTAGTTCACCGCCCAGCGGTAGCGCCCCTCGGCCTTGGTCGGGTCGGCGTCCTCGACGGCGAGGCCCATCCCCAGGTGGAAGGTGCGCCAGGACTGGGTGCGCCCGAAGACGGGGTTGGTGGCGTTCTCCCCGAAGTCGGTGGGCGCGACCTGGGCCTGGTCCTCCGGCTTTTGGGTCTGGACGCCCGGCGCCCCCTTCTTGGAGGTGGCCCCGAGGATGACCCCCATCTCGTCAATGACGGCGTGGAAGGGGTAGGGCCGCACCCGGGCGAGGCCCCGCTTGTAGACCAGCAGGCTGTGCGCCGGGGCCAGCGTCTTCGTGGCCATCAGTACCAGCCCGCCCCCCAGCCCGCCTTGATCGGGGCCAGGAGGGTGTACGGCGGCAGGCTGAAGTATTGCTGGGTCAGGCTGGTGAAGACCTGCGCCCACTTCCCCTGGTTCGCCTCCGACTCCTGCCGGTTCCCCGCCGCCACCACGTCCCCGAACTCATTCCAAAAGTCCACCATCGCGGCGGCCGCCACCCAATCCTCAGCAGCGAGACTCTCGTTGTCCTCAGCCACCACACCAGAGCGTTCCCCGAATACACCCTGGTCGTTCTCCCGGCAGTAGTCGAAGCTGCGCCGGATGCAGCGGACGACCAAGACTTGCTGGGCCTGCCACGGGATGTTCTGCCAGCGCAGCAGCATCGACCGCCCGTGCTGCTCCACGAATCCCCGGAAGGTGGGCTGGCTCATGTCCACCTCGGAGGGGTCGTTGAACTGGGTGGGGTCCACGAAGGCGGCGCCCCGCACCCAGCGCCGGTCGAGGAGCCACGGCGCGTAGGGGGTGAGGTCGATGGTGTTGGTGTCCGGGGCGAGGGGCAGCACCAGGTGGTCAACGAGCATGCACCGCTTGAGCGCCTCGTTGATCAGGTCGAGCATCTGCCCCCACGGCTCGATCACGCCGTGCAACTCGTACGGCTCGCCGGTCACCGGCACGTTGACCCACGGGCTGTCCGGCCGCAACTCTCCCGTCGAGGGGGAGTAGCCCCGCTCCTGGACGACGCGCACCCGGTCGTCCTCACTCGCCGCCCGGGGGCGCAGCAGCCACTTCCCGGCGTAGAGGTCGCTCTGGTCGAGGCTGCTCCGCACCGGGTAGCGCCGGTCCTGGAGGAAGGTGGTCGAGGCGGTCGCCACCACGGAGGCGACGAAGTTCCCCGTCTCCTCCGCGATACGCCGCCGGTACATCCCCACGCTCGCGCCCAGCGAGGAGAGGCCGACGACCGGCGGGGGTGCGACCGGCGTCAGGATGATCGGCACGGCGCTACCCCGCTACCCCGTTGGTGCCGGGGATGCCGGGGGTTCCGTTGAGGCGCTCGGCCTGGACGATCTCGGCCGCCCCCGCCCTGATCCCCCACCGGTTGTTCACGATCCAGGACGGTTCCCCATGGGCGGTGACGAACCCCCGCATCCAGGCGTCCCCCTCGGGAGACTGGAACGCCTTCATCAGCAGCCACATCACCGCCTGCGCGGGGATGACCAGCTTCTCCGGCTCCCGCTGGAGGGCGTCTAGCTGGCTAGACGCGGCCTCCTCGTCGTGCGTGGTCGGCGGCCGTTCGGTCATGGCGTGACTCCTTCGAGGGCGGCGATGCGCTTGAGCGCGGCCTGTAGCGCGCAGGCCAGGATACCGAGGTCGGCGGACGGGCTGGCGTGCTCCCGGTCGGCCAGCCCGAAGAGGTTGTGGGTCTTGTGGGTGGGGTGCCCCAGGACGTAGCCGTTCTGGCGCCGGATGAAGGCGTCCTTCTCCTGCGCCTTGGTGTACTCGCCCAGCGTGGCGATCCGCTCCTGCGGCGTCTCCCCCTCCTCCGGCTCGGGGGGCGGCGGCGGGAGGTAGTCGAAGCTGAGCCAGTCCGTCTCCAGCACGGCCTGGGTGCAGGCCACCGGATCGAGGGGGGTGAAGTTCTTCTTGTAGATGGCGGCGCTGGTGTTGATCGACCCCTGCACGGCCGCCACGTAGACCCAGCGGTTGCCCGTCCCCCCGAGGATCAGCTTGTTGTCGATCTCGGGGGCCACGACGGCGCCCTGGCTCCCGTCGAAGAAGGTGTGCCCGGTCGAGCGGTGGTAAATCCAGCCCCCGTTGGACGCGGTGAGGATCAGGTGGAACCCGCCGTTGATCCCGAGTTGGGCGCCCCCGGGGCTGTTCACGTTGTACGTCCACACGTAGACCCAGTTCAGCCCGGGGTGCCCCAGGTTGATGGTGTTGTTGCTGGGCGGGTGGATGTAGGTGCCCGCAGGGTTCAGTTGGATGTTGCCGGTGGCGTTGAGGGTCAGCACGCTGCCGTTCCCCACATAGGCGCCGGTAGTCGTAATGTCCCCGCTGACGCCCAGCCCGCCGGGGATCAAGACGTAGCCGGTGCTGAGGTTGATGGAGAGGCGGTTACCCGGCGTCCCGATGTTCCCGTAAACCCGCCAGGTGGTGTAGTCCCCCTCCAGCCCGCAGAACCCGGAGCGGGCGCCGCCGTTGTTGTAGAGCCACTCCCCGGAGAGGTTCTCGGCCCCCGGCACGATGTTGACGGCGCCCTTGACGTAGAGGTCGCCCCCGGTGGCGAGGTAGGTACCGGTCGCGGCGCCGTTGACGAGGTGCTTGAACAGGTTGCTCGCGTCGGTCGCCCAACCGTGGCTGAGGGTCTGCGCCGGGTTAGCGAAGTGGATGCCGTACCCGGTTTTGATCATGACGTTCCCGGTCACGTCGAGCGCGTAGTTCGGGTTGGTCGGGGTGAGGATCAGCGCCCCGGTCATGGTGTCCCCGGTGGCATTCACGTAGGCGGCGTCGTGGTTGTGGCTGGTGAGGGAGTAGCTGCCCACCGGCTGGAAGCGGGCGTCCGACTGCGCCTGGGTGTAGTACCGGGCGTCCGACTCCCCCTTCGTGTACATCGTGTCGATGGGTTCGTACCGCCCATCGGCCTGCGCCTTCGTCCAATAGTTGGACAGGTCGGTAGGGGGCGGGGTGTAGCTGATCGGCAGGTAGCGGAGGTCTCCCTCGTCCTGGGTGAGCAGGATGGCCGCCACGTCCGAGACGGGGACGATCTGGCGGGGCATCAGACCAGCCTCGCCTTCAGTTCCGCGATCTCCAGCAGGCAGTGCTGGAGGGCGCAGGCGACCACGGCCAGGTCGGCGTGGGTCGAGGCGCTGTAGCGGTCGGCCATCCCGAACAGGTCGGCGGTGTGGTACTCCTCGCTGCCCAGGACGTAGCCCTTCTGCTGGCGGGACGCGGCCGTCTCCTCCACGGTGGCCTCGTAGGACGCCTGCATATTGGCGTTCATCTGCTCCCGCTGCGCCTTGGCCTCCTCGCTCTCGTCCTCGGGGGCCGGGATGGGGGTGGGCGGGGCGGGGTCGTTGTAGGTGAAGCTGAGCCAGTCCGTCTCCAGAACCGCCTCGACGCAGGCGGTGGGATCAAGGCGGGCGAAACCGTGCTTCTGGCTGACGTGGCTGGTGCTGATCGTGGGCGAGGTGGCGTACACCGTTGACCAGCGGTAGGCCCCTTCGCCCAGGAACATGAAGCCGTCCGCGAAGGGGACGAGGCCGGTGCCGTAGGCTTCCAGGCGGGAGTTGCCCGCACCCGACCCCACCCGGACGTTCTGGTTCGCCGCCCCGGCCCCGCAGATCAGCGACGGCCCCCCGGCGTGGTTCCAGATGAGGCTGGCCCCATCCACCTTCATGCGCTGGCTGGTGGTGGCGGTCGCCCCGGCCGTCCCGTTGGGGGCCACGTCGAAGTACAGGCAGCCGTCCTGGCCGACGAGGAGCGTGGCCCCGTAGCCGTTGGCGACGTACCGGGTGCCCCCGGCGGACGGGTAGTAGATGTTGGCCGCGATGCCCACCTGGGGGTAGCCCATGTGGGCGTAGAGCGACCCGCCCATCCCCAACTGGATGCTGCGGTAGTCGGTCTGCCAGACCTGGCCGGTTCGCCCGTACTCAATCGCCGGGGCACCCGCATCCGGCTCCAGGGTGAGGGTGCCGGTGGTGCCGATGTGGAGCCGCCCCTTACTCGCCGGGAAATCCCACAGGTAGAAATCGTTGTTCGGGCTGGCCGCAATCTGCCCTAACCCCCAACGCAGGTTGTTTGACCAATCACGGAGGAGGAACTGCCCTGCCCGAGATGCGCTTCCGATCCAGAGGTCACCAGACATGTCGATGGCGCGTGATCCCACATCCGGGGTCAGGGTGAGGGTGCCGTTACTCCCCCACTGCGCCGTGTTCTTCGTTCCCGGTTCCCGCCACATGACGAACGACAAGCTGTCGGGGGCTAACCCCCACCAGAACTTGTCCACCGCGTCCTTCTGGAACTTCAGAGTCGTCCAGTTCCCCGCCGGGGAGTTGATGACGAGGCTCCCCTCGCCCGCCCCGGAGAGTCGCAGGAGCCGGTCAAGGTTCAGTGACCCCGCACCAGTCCGGGTGAGCGTGGTGTCCCCCGCGAAGTTCATCCCCGCGTTCAGCCGCAGCGCCCCGGTCAGCGTGCCCCCCGTCAGCGGCAGGTAGGTGGCCGCGGCTGTGGCGGGCTGCAAGTAGCGGGCGTCCCCCAGCGCCTGGGTCAGATACTTCGCATCGCTCTCGGCCTTGGTGTAGGCGCTGTCGAGCGGCTCGTAGCGCCCGTCCGCCACCGCCTGGGTCAGCACCGGGGGGATGTCGGGGTAGGTCAGTACCTGGCGAGCCATCAGGACACCTTCCCCTCGACCACCGCCAGACGGTGCAGCACCTCTTGAAGCGCACAGGCGACCACCGCCAGGTCGGCGTGGGTGCTGGCGCTGTAGCGGTCGGCCTGCCCGAACAGGTCAGCGGTCGTGTACTCGTCAGACCCCAGGACGTACCCCTTCTGCTGGCGGCCGGGTTTCGAGTCGATGACCTCCTGCGCGTACAGGTCACGGTACGAGGCCACTTTGGCGTCCCGCTCCGGGTCGTCCGCCTGGATGTCCGGCTCGACCCACGGCTTGGGCTTGTACTCAAAGGACAGCCAGTCGGTGTCCAGCACGGCTTGGACGCAGGCCGCCGGATCGAGCGGGGCGAAGTCCTGCTTGAGCGAGACGTGGCTGGTACTGATGGTGGCGACGACGGAGTAAATCTGCCCCCACCGATTGCTCGCCCCGCCGAGGTTGTTCCCCCCATCGGCCTGCGAGGCGACCATGCCCCCGGCCGCGTTGAAGTAGACGCTCCCGGCGTACCCCCCGCCGATCCCGGTCTGGATGAACAGGTTGCCCACCGCGGAGGGGTTGATGCAGCCCATCGTCGCCCCGTTCGTCGCGGCCTTGAATCCCTGCGAAACGCTGTCCGGGTAGATAAGGAAGTCGCCGTTGGTGCCGAGGTTCATCCGGCTGGTCGGTGTTTGGGTGGCCCCGACAGTTACCGCCGGATACTGCAAGACGGTCATCCCGCTGCTGCCGAGGGTCATCTCCATCCCGACGACGCCGCCCTGGTAGGCGACGCGGTTGGTGCCGTTGAAGATGGAGTTGGACGTGAGCCACATCCCAGAGGCGCCGTCGTTTCCCCACAGGGCCGCGCCCCCGGCCACCTGAACGGCCTTGAACGCCGACCCCCAGGCCCCCGGTGTGACTCCCACCCCCACGTTGCCCGCCGGGGTGAGCGTGAAGCGGGTGGTGAAGGTCTGATCGGCCCCGGCGGCGACCGAGGGCGCGGCCAGAAAGAGCATCCCGCTGGTGCCGTCGAACTGGAGGATGGCCCCGGTGCCGGTCACAATCGCCTTGCGGGTGGCCCCCCACATGACGTTGGAGAGCAGATAGTTGGCGATCCCGCCGCCGGTATCGCACATGACGGCCGCGGTGGTGCCGTACTGGATCGCGGCCAGATCGGTGCGCCACGCCCCCGGTGTCGCCCGTACCCCCAGGAAGTTGTCCAGCTTGAGCGCCCCCGCGCTCGTCCGCTGGAGGGTGGTGTCGAGGGCGGCGTTCCCCGGCCCGAACGAGAAGACGCCCCCGGCGCTGAGTTGGGTGCGGGTAAAGGTGTCCCCGGTGACGCCCGCGGCGAAGGCGGGGCTGCCCGCGGCGTGGCTCACCCCAACGCCCGCCCCGCTCATGATGAGCGCCCCGGTCAGCGTGCCCCCGGCGAGGGGGAGGTAGGGCAGCGGGGAGCCTCCCACGGTGGGGGCGTTGGTGAAGTCGGCGTCCGTCGCCCACAGCTTCTTCCAGCGGGCGGCCGACAGGCCCAGGTCGTAGGTGTTGGTGGTGTTGGGGCGGAAGTCGCCGGTCAGGGCCAGCCCGGCGGGGCCGCCCTGGCGGTAGAGGGTCACGTCGGGGATGGCCGTCCCCGTCCCCCACTCCATCGTGCCGTCCGCCTTGAGGTTGAAGCGGGTGTACGGGTTGGCCCCCACGAAGACCCGGGCGATGCTCGTCCCCACGCCCCCGGGGCGGTACGTCATCGCCCCGTTGGCGAGGTTCCACTCCACCCCGCCCACGTCGCGGTCGAGGGTGAGCAAGTCGTGGGGGGCGCCGTCGCTCCAGTAATACTGAAGCTTGAAGTCGCCCCCGGTGTCGGGTATCCCCTCGGCCTGGGTGTCGATGATCCCCAGCCGCCAGCGGAGCGCCCCGGCCGTGCGGAATTGGATGGTGCGGTCGGTCAGGTCGGCCCCGTCCCGGATCAAGTCCCCGGTGATCGTGCCCCCGATCAGGGGGAGGTAGCGGGCGTCCGACTCGGCCTTGGTGTAGCCGTTGATCGGGGCCGGGGCGCTGCTGCCCACCTCGTAGACCACGCTCACCCGCTCCCCGGCCACGAAGGCGTCGGTGAAGGTGAGGGTCACCCCGGCGACGGAGAAGTGCCCGGCCGCGGCCGACTGCTCCACGCCGTTGCGGGAGCACGACAGGATGGTGGTGGGCACCGCAACCAGGGTCACGGTGGTGGCCGCCGCCGCGGGGGCGAACTCCTCGCGCCGGACGACCGTGGTGTTGCCCGACACCGTGGAGGCGGCCAGCTTCGTCCAGTTGCCCAGGACGGTGGCCGGTTCGACGGCGAGGATGTAGTTCTCGGTGGTGTCCAGCCGGACGCACACGTCCCCGACCTGGGCGTCTAGGGCCAGCATCTCGGCCTGACTGACGACCACGAAGGTGTTCGTGATCGCCAGGGGCGGGAGGTAGGCGTTGGGGATCAGCGCCCCCGCGTCGAGGGGGACGTACCCGTTGGCCGCCCCCTTCCGGGAGAGTTGCTCGTAGCGGAGGTCGCCCTCGCTCTGGTCGAGGAAGGCGGTGTCCGACTCGGCCTTGGTGTAGTAGTTGGAGAGGTCGGGCGTGTAGGTGATCGAGAGGTAGCGGAGGTCACCCTCGTCCTGGGTCAGGTACTGGTCGTGGGGGTCGTCCTTCGCCTCGTGTACCAGGATGGCGCTGGCGATGTCGTCGGTGGTGGCCGTCAGTTCGGGCGGGTACTCCAGGTCGATGGTCTCGCTGACCTGGGCGTAGCCCGGCTTCACGGCCACGATCTGCGTCCGGTGGGGCAGATCGGCCCACACCTCCAACTCGCCAAGCGCCCCCGTCACGTAGGGGACGGGGAGGTGGTCGGTGGAGTGGGCGTCCGGGTAGAGGGGGTAGGCGATGGGCGGACCGGGGACGCCCGCGCCGTTCGGCTCGTAGAACCAGACCTGGGCACCGGCCAGGGGGATCAGGCCCGCTGGCCCCCTCAGGCAAATGGTGTCCCGAAAGAGGCTGCGGGCCATGCTCCCCCCTTGTCTAGTCGGGTAGACGCTTCGGTTTGGGGTACTTGTTCGGGTCGGTCATCGGCTTGATGCGGGTGACCTTCCCCCCGTGGAACAGGGCCGAGTTTACCCTGCGCTTCCGGCGCTTGATGACCATCGGTACGAAGTCCGGCTCCAGGCCGTTCTGCATCATCTGCCGTCGCCGGTTCTCGACCTGGTAGGCGACCGCCTCGACGTCCCGGTGGACGCGGGCGTACTCCTCCTCGTTGTTCAAACCGAGTTCCCAGATGGCCTGCGCCTTGGGCAGGCCCAGCCACCAGATGGCGTCCACCGTGTCGGGGGTGGTGGCCTCCCCGCCCAGCGGCGCGTACTCCCCGGCGAGGGAGCCGTCCCGGGTGAAGGCGGGGTGGGCCTGGGCGGCGATGTCCCGGTTGCGCTGCTCGACCTCGGCTTGCAGCTTCTTCAGCCGCTCCTCGGCCGCAAGCTGGGCCGCGTCCCGCGCCGTCACCATCTGGTAGCGGACGCCGTTGTCTTCCAGCTTGGGCGCGGTGTACGGCTCGGTCGTCTCGTCCATGCCGACCGTGTCGTAGCCCTTGCCCTGGATCAGCTTCGGGCCGGAGGTGCCGTGCGGGGCGGCCCCCGGCGGGGGGCCGTCCTGCACCGGATCGGGGGGCGGACCGATCTGGGCCTCCAGCGCCTCGTTCACGTCCTTCCAGGCGGACGGGTTGAGTTCGCCGGGGTCGGGCATTACGGTGCGGGCGGCGGCGCCGGGGCCTCGGTGCCGGTGCCGGTGGTGCCCGCGCCCGTGGACGTGGTCGCCGGGGGCATGACCGCCGCCGTGCCCGCGCCGTCCGCGGAGAGCGCCTCGTACCCGGCGAGCGGGTTGCCCTGCACGATGGCGAACTCCGTCTCCTCGGGCATGTAGCGCCCCTCGGCGTGGGCGACCTCCTCGGCCTGGGCCTCGGCCTCGGTCCAGGTGCCGGTCATCTTGCGGAGGGCCACCTCGGCGGCCTGCTTGACGATCTCGGAGGCGTCCAGGTCTTCGCGCTCCTCGGGGAGGAAGCCGAAGATTTGCTCGCCCGCGCTGACGCCCACGTTGCAGGGGACGAGGGCCGGGGTCACGCCCGGGGGCGTGGCGTAGCGCAGGAACTTGAAGCCCTTGCGCTCGGCCCGCGCCTTGTTGATCGGGTCGGCCTGGGCCAGGATTTCGGACTCGGTGTCCTCGCCGTCCGCGCCCTTGTCGGTGCGGTTGTAGTAGCCCCAGGTGTCCATGCTCGTTACTCCCCGGGCATCATCTGCCCGCTGGTGGACATCTCAAGTGCGCCCTCCGAGGGCTGACGGTTCAGCCCCCCGATGCGCGACTGCTCCCGGCTGCGGGCCATCTTCCGGTAGAGGTCGTGGCCGATCCCCACCTCCAGGCCGCTGAGCACCTGATCGTCCTTCTCGTCCTGGTTGTTGATGCCCCGCTGGCGCGCCTCCAGGAGCCGGAAGTTGACCCCCTGCGCGCCGCGCAGTTCGGTCAGCATCTCCTCCAGTTCCTCGGTCGGGGTGATCGACAGGTCGCCGGTCATCTCCACCGAGGGGTTGCGCTTGGCGATGGAGCGGATGACGGTGATCAACTGCGCCCGCCGCCGCTGCTCCGCGATGACCATCCGCCGGATCGGGGGGATGCCCCGCCCCGGGTCGCCGCGCAGCCACATCTTCTCCTCGTCGTCGCGCAGGACGACGTACCCCTTGTCCTCGTAGTAGGCCCGGTTCCCCGGGTCGCCCTGGCCGGGGACGATCTCCCCGTCCAGCTTCATGTACCAGAGCATCCGGTGGTTGTAGGCGGGCGCCCGCTGGACGAGGCCCTTGGGCTTGCTCGTCCGGCTCCGAAGCTGCTGGAGGATGGGGTGGTCCACCTCGGCCGAGATGGGGGGCGGGGGGATGTTGGTGTTGATCGTGACGTACTGCCCGTGCTCGTCCCGCTTGAGGGTGATCAACTCCCCGTTGGGGCCGACCGCCTCGATGGTGTCGGGGAGCATCTCGGGACGCCCCACCGCACCGACCACGCCCCCGGTGGAGCCGACCAGCGGTTGCCCGTCTAGCCCGCTAGACGCGGCGCTCTCGGGTTCGGCCGGTTCGGTCAGCACCGGGTTGCTCGCGGCCATCGCTCCCGTCGTGGGATCGGGTTCGTCCGCCACCGCCGTGGCCGTCTCTGCCCGGCGCGGATCGTCCGCGAGGAAGGTGCCCCGCCGGGCGGCGGGCACGGCCCCGTTCGGGGGCGGGATGGCGCGGGGGGCGCGAGGCATCAGCTAACTCCCTTGAGCCAGACCCAGTGGTCGTCGCGGAGTTCGCCGTGGCCGAAGATTTGCTCCGAGGCGATCTTCCAGGTGAAGTAGTCGATGTCGTAGAAGAGGTGCATCTTGGGCGACCGCTGCATGACGAGGGCGTAGGAGTCCTTGTGCATGACCACGTTGTTGCCCTGCCCCGCGGCGGGCTTGAACAGGTTGGTGGTCACGTAGGGGGTGAGGCCGTAGATGTCCCGGCCGATCTGGCCGTTGTTGACCTGGTTGCCCCCGCCGTTGGGCATGCTGTCCCCGCGGTAGAGGACGGACGTCCACTTCTCCAGCCCCAGCTTGTCGTTCTTCTCGGCCGGGGTCATGATCAGCACCCGCCCCGAGTCGCTGACGTTGCTGTCGTCCAGGGCCTGGACGGCGTCGCGCACGTCGTCGTCGGTGAACGGGGTGCCGAGGGTGCCGAAGCTGCGCGAGGCCAGCGAGACCCCGGTGGACAGCTTGGTGTCCACGTCCTTCGCCAGGGCGTAGGCGACCTTGTCCTCGTACGCGGAGCGCAGGTTGATGTGGCTCTGCACCTGGACGATGTCTTCAATCCCGAAGGCCGCGTAGTCCCAAATATTCAGGACCAACACGACCGGGGTCTCGGCCACCGTCTCGTAGGTGATCGCGGTGTTCTCGGTCTTCGCCCGCGCGTTGAGGTCGGAGATGCTCGCGATGATGACGCTCTTGCCGACCTTGGCGTCCTTCTCGTACTCGCGGTTCACGTGCTGCGCGAGGATGAGGTTCGCTTCCTGCTTGACGAGGACGTTCTTGCTCCACACGTCAGGGGAGAACAGGCCGCTGTAACCCGTCCCGCTGGCGTTGGCGATGGTCTGGTCGATGAACTCTGCTACCCCGGTAGCCATGACCACTCACTCCTGGCTCGGCGGTCCGGTCAGCCCGACCGGCCGACGAGGCGCATCGCGGCGGGATCGACCGCCCGGGTCGGCTTGTAGGCCACCCCGGGCTTGAACTTCCCCGCCTTCACGTCGTAGACCTGGACCCACTCCTCGGGCGACATCTCCGCGATCTGCTCGTCGGTGATCTGGCGCTGGCGGGGCGCCTTGCCCCCGCCGCTGTCGGCCACCGGTTCGGTCCCGTTCATCTCCGCGATCAACCTCGATTTCAGGGCCGGGGTGATCTTCGCCTCGACCTTCTTCTGCGTCTCGGGCGCGCTGGCCATGTGCTCGGCCCGCGCCTCGATCAGCGCGGGGAGCCACCGCTTCAGCCCGTCCTCGAACCGCATGTTGCCGGGCATCTCGCCCAGCTTCTCGGCCGCGGCGGCGACCACCTCCTGCGGGAAGCCCGAGGCGATCTCGTCAATGGTTCGCTGCACCGACCCGTAGGCGTCGTTCGTGGCCTTCTGCCGGAAGGTATCGACGTACCGACGCTGGTCGTCCGTCAGCACCTCCCGGGCGCGCATCTCACCCAGGCGCTGGTAGTCTCCCCGGCGCGCCGCCTCAAGAGCGGCCTTCCGCGACCGTTCGGCTTGCTCCCGCTCCCAGCGTTCCTCCACGAGTCGGTTCGCCCGCTCGTCGGCCATCTGCTCCGCGCGGGTCTGCGCGAGGCGGTCGGCCATCGACCCGGCGATCCCCATCAGCTTGCGGTTCTTCCGCAAGGTGTCGGGGTCGTACCGCTCCAGGAGGGCGTCGAGGTCTGGGAGTTCCTGTGGTGCTTCCGGCGGCTCCTGCCCGGCCTCCTGCGGTTGTCCCGGGGTCGGCTCTGCAACCGGCGCCTGGACTCCCTCGGGAGCCTCACCTGTAGCCATCGCTTGTCCTTCTGCCCGTACGGGGGTCGCTGCCCTACACCGTGCCTCCCGGGCGGCCTGCCAGCGGTCCGGGAGGGAGTGGCTTCGGTCGGTTCGGCGCCCGTCTGCGGGCTAGTGTATACCCTGGTTCTTGACTTGCTTTACTTCTTGCCCTTCCGCAGCCAGGGCGGAAGGCTCTTGGACTTGGCCTTGTCGTCCTTCTCGTCGTCCTTGCTTGACGACTTCTTCGGGGGGAACGGCCGCTTCAGTGGCACCTACTTCTTCCCTTTCTTGGCCTTGCGCTGCTGGTCGTAGGCCGCCGCGACCGCCTGCTTCGGGGGATGACCGGCCTTGATCATCTCCTCGATGTTGTCCTCGCGAGTCTTCTTCGAGGCGCCGCGCTTAAGTGGCATGGTGTCTATCCGGCTAGACGTCAGATCATCTTCCCCGCGCCGGGGGCGTTGAACTTCGGCAGGTTGTTCTTCATGATCCCCTGCAAGTCCTCGTCGCTGTACCCGGCCTGCGACCCCACCGCGCGGAACCCGGCCTGCTCGGAGTTGCGCCCGCGCAGGTAGTCCTGCGCCCTGACCTTGTTGGGGTTGAAGGCGTTGGGGCCGGTCTGGAGCGCCTGGGGGGTCGTCCACCCGCCGTTGTTCTGAAGCGCCCCGGACTGGGGCACCACCCGGTTGGTGAGCAGGGCTTGAGAAAAGGCGCTGGTCGGGATCGGCATGTTCTGCACCGAGGCCACGTCCTGCCCCCGGTTGAACGGCTGCCCAGGCTGTGGCTGCTGCGCCCCCGCCCCCGGCTGCGCCTGCTGGCCCATCAAGGCGGCCCGCCGGGCGTAGTTCTCCTGCGCGGTGGGCATCGGCGCGCTGGTGTACTGCCCGGTGCTCTCGTCAAAGCGCATCCCGGTCGCCGGATTGACGGGGCTGATCGACTGCTGCCCGGCCTGCTCGTTGAAGGGGCCGAACATCATCGGCTCGGGCGCCCCGCCCTGCCCGTTCTGCGGCGTCTGCCAGCCGGGGGTCGTGCCGCCCTTCTGGTAGTTCTGGATGGTACTGACCAGGTTGCCCCAGGCGGGGCTGCCGTTCAGCCCGGCCATCCCCTGCTGCGCGCCCTGCCACTGGGTGTTGGCCTGGTTGATCCAGTTCTGCCAGGCGGCCGGGTCGTTGAGGTTCCCACCCAGCGCGGCCTGCCGCTGCGCCTGCTGTTCGGGAGTGGCGGTCGCCTCCGGTGCCCGCATCGTCCCGTCCGACCCGGGGGTCTGGGGGGGCTGGGTGGCGGCCTGGGGGTTGGGCGCGGGCGGGCCGCCCGGCTGGCCGTAGGCCGAGGTGGCCGCGCCCCGCCCGGCGACCGAGTTGCCCAGCATGGTCTGCCAGTTCTGCAACTGGTTGTTGGCCCCGCCGGGCACCTGGAACTGCTGCCCCGCGGAGGTGGCCGGGCCGAAGGTGGTCTGCTGAATCTGGTTGTTCGGCTGCATCCCTCCGAGGCCGCCCCGGGCGTTGCCCAGCATCTGGGCCTCGATGTAGTTGCGGGGGTTGCTGGCCAGGGCGGCGACGTCCTTGGCCTGCTGGAACGCCTGCTGCTCGCGGGTGAGGGTGGCCTGCCCGTTGAGGTAGCCGGACTGTTGGGTGGCGAACTCCTGGGCCGCCTCGGTCGGCGCCCAGGTGGACTGGCCCGTGGCCGGGTCGGTGACCATCTGGCCCCCGAACAACTCGGCCATCTTCTGGATGTTCTGGTTGGTGAGTTCCTCGCCCTTGAGACCCTCGGTCGCCTGGTTCGACCGCTGGGTCTCCATCGCGATGAACTCGTTGGTCGCGCGGTCCTTCCAGCCCTGCGCCAACTCCTGCTGCTGCTTGATGGCGTCCTGCGTCGGCATCCCGTTGAAGTAGCCGGTCTGCTTCAGCAATTCGATCTGGTAGTCGGCGGCCGTGTTGAGGATGTTGGCCAGGGTGTTGAGTTGGTTTTCGTTGAGGCCGCTCGGCATCCCGTTGATCAGGGGGCCGAGGGGCGTCATGTCGCCCGCGCGGTAGCCGCCGTACCCGGTGGTGATGTTCTGGGCGGCCTGGTTCTTCGGGCGCAGCACGCCCATGTTGATGGCCGACCTGATCTCGTCGATCAGCTTCGGGTTCTTCTGGAGTTCCTGCTGGAGGTACTGGTTGATGCCGGTCGGCCCGGCGTCCGCCCGCAGGAGCAGGGAGCGCACCGAATCGGGCACGCGGTCCTGCCCCATGGGGAACTCCCACTCGGGGTTCTCCTGGCCGACGACCTGCCCCGACTGCTGCCCGCCCCGGAGCCACCCCCCGATGAGGTCGTTCAGCCCCTGGATTCCGCCCATCCCGCCGGTCGCGCTCATGCGGCCCTCCCCGACTTCGGCTTCGGCACCCGGAACCGGGGGAGGTAGCCCCCGGCCCCGTTCTTCTTGCGTTCTTCCTCGGCCATCTCATCCACCGTCTTCCCGGTGGCGACCGAGACGCCGCTCCCGCCCATCGGGATGCCCCCGTTGCCGATGGGCTTCGAGGCCGGATCGGGGGTGCCCGCCATGATGCTCTTGGCCTTGTCGGTCAGCGCCGTGCTCAGCCCGCTGGTGGGGCTGGGCTTGTTGGCGATGGTGCTGACCGCGCTCCCCGCCGAGGGCCGGGGCATCGAGAAGTCGGGGGTGGTCACGTTCCCGTTGGCCATCCGCACGCTGGGCATCTGCTTGCGGAGGTTCTCCAGTTCGTCCAGGTGCTCCTGGTAGGTCTTCTTCACCGGCTCGATGGCGCCCGCCCCGACGCCCAGGCCGATGGTGCCCGCCCGCGTGATCCCGTCCATGCCCACTTGCGGGGCCATCGCGGCGAGCGCGTTCATCGAGTTGGCCTCCCCGATGATTCCGCTCTGGGAGATGGCGGCGTTGCTCTGGGCCTGGGCGAGGGTGCGCTGGTTGCGGGTCTCGTTGATGTCCTTGTAGAGGCCCTCCCGCAACTGGCGGTCGGCGTTCTGGATGTCGATGGTCTCCTTGACCCGGTTGTTGCGGGCGGCCTCCTCCTGGGTCTTCTGGTTGATGTGGGTCTGGAAGACGGTGCTCCACTCGGTGGCGCTCTTGGCCCCCGCCTGGATCGCGGCGATGACGTCCGCCCGGCTGGCGTTCGGGTCGGCCATGACCTTCTGGGCGTTCTCCCAGAGTTCCTGGGTGCGGCGCTCCATCTCCTGGTCGTGCAGCGACTTGGCCGCGTCGATCAGGGTCTTGACCGTGTCCGCCTGGGACTTGCCCAACTCGGCCTGCGAAAGCTGGTCGGCCGTCTTCCGCTCGTCAGCGGTGAGGACGTCGGTGACCTCTTGCAGCTTCCCGCTCTGGTCGAAGCGCGCGACCCGCCCGGTCTTGGTGTCCCGGTAGGTGGAGCCGCTGGCGGGGTTGTAGTTCTGGTTCTTCTCGAAGACGACCTGCTTCCGGTTGGGGTCGTAGTAGGAGATGAACTCCGCGTCCTTGGGCGCGGTGATCGGCTGGATGTTCTCCTTCGGCCCGGCCTTGGGGTAGGTGGCGATGACCCGCCCGTTGTCGTCCAGGTCGATCAACTGGGAGATCGTGTTCCCGCTGGCGTCTACGGCCTCGATGACCTGGGTGCGGTTGCGGTCGTTGGCCGTGGGGACGCGGGGGTAGACCCCGATCACCTTGGTGCCGGTCGGGGTGTCCTCGACCAGCATGGTGACCGGCTTCCCGTCCTGCATCGTGGCGATCTCGCGCCGGTTCCCGGCCACCTCCGTGCCCGGGATCAGGCTGGCGCTCCGGCCGTCCGCGCCCAGGACGTAGGTGCCCTTCCCGGCGACGGTGAAGGTCGAGCCGGGTTTGGCGTCCCGGGGGACGGGGGCGATGACGTGCCCGTCGTCCATGTCGATGAGGTTGCCGTCCACGACCTGGGTGCGGTCGGTCCGGCCCGCCTCCGTATCGACCCGGCGGTTGACCTGGTCGCGCGCCTCGTTGCGGAGTTTCTCCTCCTGCTCGCGGGCCAGCTTCTGGGCGTCCTCGAACGCCTTCTTCTGGGTCTGGAAGAGGCGCCCCTCCGGGGTCTTATCGCCGGTCAGGTCGGAGACGACCTTGTCGGCGTCCGACCACGCCTTGTAGTCCGGGTTGGGCAGCTTGGCCGGGACGCCCGGCGTGACTCCGAACCCGGGGATGTCCACCTGGGTGGGGTTGTCCGGATTGTCGATTGTCCGCGGCGGCGCCCCGTTGGGGAACCGCTTGAGCGTCTCCTGGGCCGCGTCCAGCCGCTGCTTGCCGGGGAGGTACGCCTGCGCCAGGTCGCCGTCCGGGGCGTTCGGGTCGCCCGTGCGGATCGAGGCGAGCAGCTTCTGGAGCGTCGGGTCGTTGGCGACCGCGGCGTCCCCCTTCGCCTTGATCTCCGCGTCGATCTCTGCCTGCGGGGGGCGAGCGCGCTTGGTGCCTGCCGTGTTGCTCACTGGCGTGAATCCCGTCCCGCCCTTCAGGGCCTGGTTCAGCAGCGTCGTCGCGTCGAAGTCCCGGCCCAGCCCGCCCAGCGGCCCGGTGCCGGTGGCGATGCCCTTGCCGATCCCGATGTGGAGGTGGGACGGCGTGCCCTTGGCGTTCCCCGTGTTCCCGACCACCCCCAGGTCTTGCCCGGTCGAGACCCGCTGCCCGGGCTTCACCAGGGGGGCGTCTCGCATGTGGGCGTAGTAGTAGGTGTTCCCGTCGTCCCCCAGGATGCCGACGTTGTTCCCGCCCGCGCTGTCGTTGGTGTTCGCCCACTGGACGTTGCCCGAGACCATCGACTGCACGGGGGTGCCGACCGGGGCGAAGATGTCCGCCCCGCCCCGGGCGCCCTTGTCGGCGCTGCCCCAGTGGGCGGGGATGTCCCCGCCCTGGTACCCGCGGATCGGGAAGGCGTAGTTCTGGTTCTGGGCGCTGTTGGCCACGCTCACCGTCCTCGCCGGGGTCGGCCCCGCGTTCCGGCCGGGGTCGCCGTTGGCCTGGTAGTCGTTGACGATCCCGTTGACCTTGGTGACGTACCCCGGCCGGTGCTGCTGGGCGGGGCGCTGGGCGAAGACGGCCAACTCCCCGGGGCTGGCGTCGGGGTGCAGGCGCTGCTGCTCGCGGAACTCCTTGATCGCCCGCAGCGTGGCGGCGGGGACGTCCTGCCGCTCCGCGACCGACAGCCCCGCCCCCCGGCCGCCGTCGTTCTCGTGGAACGGCCCCCAGGAGTGGCCGTTGTCCCCGGGTTTGTAGATGTCCAGCCCGGTCTCCGCGATGGCGGTGGCCACCAGGACGTCCGCCAGGTCTTCCGCCCCGGCCTCCCGGGCGGTCTGCCGGATGAGCGCCTCGGCCCGCTCTTTGCTGATCCGTTCGGCCATCGCTCCCCCTGCTTCCCCCGTCTACCCGACTAGACGGAGCCGCTCGCGCTCCGCTTCCGCCGCGCGCGCCTTCTCCCGGGCGCTGGTGTACCGCTCGTTCTCCCGCCCGGCGAAGCGGCGGTAGAGGTCTTCCGTCTCCGGCCCCGGCTCCCGCGGGTCTTCGCGACTCTGGTACTTCTCGTAGGCGGCGATGGCCGCCGCGATGCGGGCGTCCTCGGCGGCCGACTCGCTGCCCCGGTAGCGGCGTTCGTCCAAGGCGACCGGGTTGACCTCGTCCTCGCTCGGCCCCGCGGTGTAGGGGTTGAGGAACCCCCCGAGTCCGTATCCCGGGTTGGGCTTGGGCGCCCCGGTGACATCGTACTCGGGTTCCAGGGACTGGCGGGCGACGGGGATGTTCTTCAGCATCTCGTTGACGAAGGGGTTCACCCCGCCCACCTCGGTGTCCCGCAGGTACGGGTCGGCCGCGCTCGCGAGGGCGCCCGTCCCCGACCCGACCCCGACGTACTGGCCGATGGTGCGCCCGGCGAAGCCCGGCAACTCCTTCCCCGGGTCGGTGAAGAGGTCGCTGATGTTGCCCAGGCTGCGGAGCAGGAACTGGTTGCCGAACCACTGGCCGAAGTTCCCGCCCGCGTGGGCCATCCGCTGCGCCACCGGCTCGTCCGGTTCGTGGTAGCGGGAGGCGTCCCCGATGGCCCCGGCCATCGCCAGCGGGGCGGCGGTCGCCCCGAAGCGCAGGTACGAGCGGTAGCGCCCGTCCGGGGTGCGGATGGAGAAGGGGCGCCACCCCTGCGCCATCAAGTCGTCCCGGGTCTTCTGGTCGTTCGGGCCGTACCCGGTGATGTTCCCCGAGGCGACGGCGTACGCCGCCAGGGGCAGGGTGACCGACGACCCCATCGCGGTGTCCATGATCCGCTCGGGCGTGACCTCGCGCCCCAGCGCCTTGTCGAACAGGATGGCCCCGGCGCCGAGGGGGCTGCGCTCCAGGCCCCGCATCGAGATGTTGTAGCCGGTGCGGAAGAGGGGGATGAAGGGGCGCAGGACCGGGTTCTTCAAGGCGTTGGCGACGTGCGTCCCGATGTAGCCGGGGTCGTTGCGCCCCAGCGCCCGGTCGGCCTGCTCCAGCGCCTTGGTGCGGGCCTTGAACTCCGGGGTGTCCTTGGCCAGGTCGGGCGACTCGGCCTTGTCCACGAAGTCCTCGACCGCCTCCCACCACTGGTCGCTGCCCTTGGGGAGGCTCGTCTTGTTGACCGCCTGCGCCGCCTCCCGGTAAAGCTGGCCGGTGTAGAGCGACCCGTGCGACAGGGCGTCCAGGGCGTTGCGCCCCCGGGAGGCGAACTCCACCGCCCCCGCGGCCCGCGCCCACCCCTCCTGCCCCCGCTCCCGGTAGCGGCGCATCAGCGACTGGGGGGTGTCCTCGGCCGCGGCCCCCGGCAGGAGTTCACGCAACTCCTTGCCGGTGCTCATGATCTCCCGCGCGTTGCGCCGCCCGGCGGCGCCCCCGGCCTTGTAGCCCCGCCGCTCGGCGGCGCGCACGAACTTCGCGTCCGCGTCCGTCGCGTCCAGCAGCCGGTTCCGCATCCGCGTCCAGGGAATCTCGGCCGCCCCGGCCAGGGCGTCGGCCCCGGCCGTGACCGGGTTGGCCAGCAGGCCCACCCCGTAGCGGACGGCCTCCAACCAATCCCCCAGGTGGGGGGCTTTATCCGCGTCGGGGGCGGGCGGCGGCGCCGTGACGTCCTTGTCCGTAACCACAGGCGTCTCGGCCCGGGCCTCGGGGCGGCGCGCCCGGCGCCGGGCGGCGGCCTGCCGGGCGCGCTCGTCGGCCGACCCGGACGTCACCCGCGCCCGCGCGGGCGGCGCCTCGGTGGTGCGCCCGACCTCCCCCGGTTCCGCCCCCCGACCAGGAGGCGGGACGTCCGCCCCCTCGTCCTCGGGCAGGGGCCGGGTGGACTCCTCCTCGATCCGGGTCATGTCCTTTTGGGGCGCGCGACGCTGCGGGGCCTCCCCCTCCAGCGCCTGCCCGGTGGGGCCGACCTCCTCCACCGTCTCACCGCGGGCGCGGGCCTCGGCGGCCCGCTGCGCGTTGGCGACGGCCTCCGCTTCCGCCTCCTCCTCGGTGAGCGGCAGCGGCTGGCGGGACTGCTGCTCGGCCCGGCCCATGTCCCGCTGCGGCTGCCGGGTCACCGGCCCCTCGTCCGGCGCGGTGCCGCCCTCGGGGGTCGCCCCCTCCTGCTCGGCCAGGGCGCGCTCCCGCACCCGCCTGCGCGCGGCCGCCTCTTCCGGGGTCTCGGTCACGGTGACCCCCTCGTCGGTCACGTCGGCCGCGGCCTCCGACGCCGTCCGCGTCCGGGGGGCCGGGGTGCGCCGTGCGCCACCGGGTTCCCCCGGCCCCCCGGTCCCGGTGGTGGCGGTAGTGGGGGTGGTCGGTTCGTCTACCCGGCTAGACGGCGGGGTCTCGGGCAGGGCGTCCGCCCCGGAATTGGCGGCGCGGATTCCCTCTGCCTGGCTCGGCGGGCGCGCCCGCCCCTGCCGCTGGAGGGCGTACTCGACGTTGTAGCGTTGGAGTTCCGCCGGGGTCATGCGCGCCTTGACGGCGGCGATGTAGTCCTGCTGGAGGGCCAGCGCCGCCGCCTCGGCCTCCGCGCGGCGGGGCGTCCCCTCGGGAAACTTCCGCGCCGTCGCGCGCATCTCGTTCGCCAGGTCACCGGCCATGCGCGCGACCTGCAACGCCTCCTCGGCCACCATGCCTTGGGGGTAGTCGGTGGGCAGGAGGAGGTCGCCGCTGTAGTCCTTCGGCGGCCGGGAGGGCGGGGTGCGGTCGGCCTCGCTGTACCGGCGGGGGCGCCCTGGCCCCCGGGGCGGCGTTCCCCCACCATCGGTGGCGCCCAGCACCCCCGCCTCATCAGCGTCTAGCCGACCGGCCCCCCGCAGCAGCGCCCGGCCGAAGGTGCCCAGGCGCACATTCGCGGGCTTGGCGGCGGCGCCCAGCGCCGCCCCGGTGGCGATGCGCCCGGCGCGCTCGAAGCCGGTGTCCTCCTCGTCCATCCGGTCGGCGGCGACCCCACCCTGGATGGCGCCCGCCGTGCGGCCCGCGATCTGGTCGGCCAGCGACCCGGTGCGGCCGAGGATGTTCTGCATCCCCTCCCGGTCGTAGGGTTCGTCGGGGCCGAGCCGGGACGAGTTCGTGTCGTCGAGGCCACGCCCCGGGGGCAGCGGCCCCTCCGGACGGGGCAGGCGTGGCCCCTCGAACTTGGTGTAGGGGAGGGTCGGTGGGGGTTCTCCCCGGTCGCGGGCCTGCTGATCCAGGAGGCGGCTGACGTCGTCAATCTCCAGGTCGGGAGCGCCCGGGAGCGGCCCAGGCCCCTCACCGTCGTCCGGGATGCGGTGCCCCGGCTCCACCGGCTCCGGGGGTCGGGTGCGGCGAATCCCGTCCTCGTAGATTTCCGACCACCGGTCCGGGTCCATCCCCGCGAGTTCCTCGTCGGAGAGGTTGTCCGCCATGTCGTCCAGCCCGAAGCGACGGAGCCACCAGCGGCGCCCTTCCGCCATCTCTTGGGCGCTGGACGGCGGGAGGTTGACGTTCTCCTCCCCGGGTGGCGTGCCCCCCGAAGGGAGGCGGTCGATGGTCTCCGCCCCCTCCCCCGTCACCCACGGGTCGGTGTCGCTGATCGGCCTTTGGTTGCCGAAGAGATCGTCGGCCCCCTCCGGTCCGTACTTCCCCCGCCCCAGCTTCCGGTTCAGGGTGTCCTCGATCTCGCCCCACTGCATCCCGGCGAGGTCGGCGTCGTCGTACTCGTTGAGGTTGGTGCCCAGGTTGCTGGCGGCCGCGCGGTAGGCGTTGGGGCGCGAGACCCCCTCGTCAATCAGGTCGCCCGCGGCGTCCAGGGCGTCGTTGACGGTCATGTCCGCCAGCGGGTCGGCAAACCTCCGGTCGATTAGGTCGAATGCCTCCCCGACCGTCGCCTCACGGGTCAGTTCGCCGGACGCCCAGGCGTCCTCGATCACCTGCTGCTCGGCGGGTGACAACCCCTCGTAGGCGTCGAGGTTGTCAGCGAGCCGTTGGTCGCGCAGGCTCGGCCCCGGCTCCGGACGCGGCCCCCGGGGGAGCCGCTCCATCCCCGTGAGGCGCCCGGTCTCCCCCGGCACCTGGCTCATCCCGGAGGGCGGCTCGGTCGGCTCCCCGCGCGGGGTAAAGCGGTCGTCCACGAATGGCCGGTGCGTCCGGTCGCGCAGCATGCGCTGGAAGTCGTCCTCGCCCAGGCGACCCAGTTCGTCGTTAGGCAGCCAGTCCACCTCCAGGCCCTGCTCGCGGGCGATCCGGCGGCGCTCCCGCCCGGTCGCCTCGAACGCCTGCATCAGGGGCGACTGCTCCTGCCCCGGGAAGTCCGACCCGCCGTACCAGTATTCGTCCTTCTCCGCTTGGGTCATCCCCTCCGTGGGGTCCACCCGCGCGGAGTCGGGGATGAAGTCGTCGGTCGCCCCGGGCTGATCGCCCCGCCACTGCTCAATCGGGCGCCCCGCATCGGGGGTCTCCCCCGGCCCGCGGCGCCGGTTGAAGTTCTCCTGCACCCACCCCAGCACCTGACGGTTGGTCGGCTCGTCGGTGTCCCCGATCTCCCCGTTCTGGATAGCAAGGTTGATCTCGTCCAACTCCTCCGGGGTGAAGGTGTTCTCCAGGGCGTTGTCCCAGTACGGCTCGTCCACCCGGCGCATGTCCAACTCGCCAAGTCCGCGCTCGCCCCGGGCGTGGGGGTCGGGGAAGCCGCCGGGCGGGTTGAGGCCCCGGCGCGGGGGCGTGAACGGCAGCGACCCCTCCTCCACCGGGGCGTCCGAGGGGGGCAGCGCCGGGCCGCCGGCCCGGCCCGGGAACGCCTCCCGGTCGAAGGACGGGATACGAGCGCGGTCGGGGTCGCTGTCCGGCCCCGGCCCCGGCTGCGCGCGGCGCATCCCCGGGTCGGTGTGGAACGGCGGGAACCGCTCCGGTTCGGGGACGTCCCCAACGGGCGGCGTGCCGTCGCTGACGGACAGCCTGCCGTCGCCCATCGCCGCCCGGCCCGCCTCGTCTAGGCGGCTAGACAGCGACCCCGGGGCGCGGAAGGCGCGCTTAGCCACCGCGGTCGGGAGGCCCGTTCCGGCGAGGATCGAGAGGCCCGCCCGCACCGGCTCGGGCATCCCGGTGTCCTTCGTCGCCTCCATGGTCGCGGAGGCGGCGAGGTTCTCCAGTTGCTCGCCCGGCAGGGGCACCACGTTGCCGACGTCCCCCACCGTCTTGAGCACCTGGCCCGCCGCGGGGAGGTCTTTCTCCATGAAGGTGTCGCGGGCCGTCTGGTCGGAGGCGAGGCGGGCCGCGGTCTGGACGGGGCTCACGACCTCGGGGGCGATCTCCTTGGCGGCCGCCGCCGTCTTGCCCCACTCGTCGGGGCTGGTCAGGTCTTCGGCGCTCTGGCCCAGGCTCCCCAGGTAGTTCTTCGCCACGTTGGTGGGGAACTCGACCGGGTTGGGCAGGGTGTCCGCCGTCATCGCCGGGAGCGCCCCGGGCACCTGAAAACTGGGGGGCGCGGAGACCTCCTCCGGGATGGTCGGGGGGGCGGCCCGGTCGGCGGCGTCTCGCTCGGAGAGGGCGGTGTCCAGCGCCGTGTCGGCGGCGACGGCCGCGTCCGCGCCTTTCCGCAAGTCCTGGCGCACCCCCTGCGCGAAGGTGCCCAACCCCGACGCCTTCTCCCCGATGGCCTGGGCGGCGGGGGCCTGCTGCACGGCCTCGACGTTCTGCTGGAGGTTCTCGCCCGCGTTCTGCGCCAGGGCGCCCAGCCCCTCGGCGGCGCTGTGCCCGGCCTCCCGGATGGGGGCCATGGCCTGGTCGATCTGCTGCTTCAGCCACTCGTCGCGGGCCGCCTGCGCCTTGCGCTGGGCCTCCTCGATGGCGGCGCCCCCGGTGTCCTGCACCTCCTGCATGGCCGCCTGCGCCTTCCGCTTGGCCTGCTCGGCCATGTCGGCGCCCCACTCTTTGATCGGGATGTTGATGACCGGCATCTCAGTCCCCCTCTTCGGGCGGCACTTCGGTGATCTGGGTGACCTGGGCGGGAGGTTCTGGTGGGGCCTCTAGCTGCGGGGGCGGGTTGGACGGGAAGGAGGTGAAGCCGGTCGGCCCGACCACCGGCTGGGTCAGGTCGTTGGAGACGCCCCGGGGGGCGATGCTCTCCTTGTACAGCTTCAGGAACGCCTTGACCCCCCACGGGACGCGCTTGCCGTCCGGCCCCTTGGGCGCCATCCGGTCGAGCATCACCTGGCGGAAGGCGGGGTCGTCCCAGTGGCGGCGCATGTAGGAACCCAGCGCCTCGTTGCTCGGGCGCACCGTCCCGGCCGGGCCGTTGGGGAACAGGTCGGAGGCCAACTGGGAGGCCATCCCCCGCAGTTCGCTGGAGAGTTCGGCGGCCGCCCGGTCGAGGGGGTTGTCCATCGAGGAGCCGCGCCGGGGCCGCGCGCCCTGCCCGAGGGTGTCGTCGGTGCCCTCCTCGCGCGCCGCCTCGGCCCCGTCCTTGAGGCCCTCCTGGGCGGCCAACTCCTCGGGGGACGGGGGCGGCTGGGGTGGGGGCTGCCCAGGAAGCTGGGGCATCGGGGGCTGCCCGGGTACCCCGGGAGGGGGCTGGAACGGTGGGGGAACCTGGGGCTGCTCTCCCGGCTGTCCCGGCTGTCCCGGTTGCCCCGGGGGGCCGGGCAACCCCGGCATCTGGGGTGGCGCCATGGGCGGCGCCAGGGGACCAGACGGCCCCGCGGGGGGCGCGGGGGCCGCTGGCGCGCCGGGGACGGGGGCCATCGGCACCACGGGCGCGGCCACCTGGGGCACCTGAAGCCCCATCTGCTGCATCGCCGCCAGGACGGCGGGGTCAACGCCCATGCGTCACCTCAAGGGCTGGACCAGTCCAGCCGCCGCGGACTGGGTGGGCACCACCGGGGCGCCGGGGACGCCACCGGGTTGGGCGGGCACCTCGGTGGCCCCGGCCAACTGCACGCCCTCCGCGCCCACCCCGTTCTGGGCCATGAGGAACTTCTGCATGTCGGGCACCTGGGGGGTGCCCATCCCGCCGGGGGCCGTGCCGATCCCGCCCGCGGCCGCGCCGTTCCCCTGCGGGGGCGGCAACTGGGGGACACCCTGCGCGGCGAGGGCCTCGGCCTGCTGCGCCTCGTCGGCCTGGTCCATCAGGTCGCCCTGGCCCACCTCGGCCAGGACGTACGCCTGCATGTACTTCTTGTACCAGTCCGCCTGGCGCATCTCGTCCAGGGCCATCCCGTAGCGCACCTCGTCCGGGTTGCGCCCCTGCGCCTCAATCGCCTGGTCCATGCTCTCGAACCCGGCCTTGACCTGCTCGACGTGGTACCGGCTCTCGATCAGGGCGGCGCTGGGCAGGGTCGGGTCCAGCTTCCACTGGAGCCGGACGTCCGCCTTCAGGTCGTCGGGGCCGAGCCCCTTCCACCCGGACTGCTTGCCGCTGGCGTAGACCCAGACCTTCTCCCGCACCTTGGTCCGCACCAGGTGCCAGAGGAAGCGGGTCACCTCGTCCAGCATGTGCTCGATGCTCTGGCCGATGGGGTCGTAGCGGATGCGCGCCTCGGCCAGCACCTGGTTGATGGCGAAGCCGGACGCCTCGATCCCGCCCAGGTTGCTCTCGATGCGGGGGATGGACAGCTTGTCGATGGCCTCGGTGGTCAGCGTGATCTGCTCGCGCAGCGAGGCGGCCACCTGGGGGAACTGCCACGGGGTGCGCTTCGTCCCGGGCGCCCCGTAGTACATCTTCCCGATCTGGTACTGCTCCACCGTGCGGGGGCGGCCGTCGTCCCCGCGGATGGGCGCCGCCCCATCGGGCACCTCCACGTCTACGGGCGGGAGCATGTCGCGCGCGGCCTGCTGGGCGTGGATCGTCCACAGGTAGGAGCGGTACTCGACCAGCCAGCGTTTGGTCTCCGAGACCGACCAGCCGATCTTGCGGTTGCGCCACCAGCCCATCCACAGCCCGGGGGCGAAGAAGTACGGGTGGCGGCCGTAGCCGTGCTTCCACTGCTGGACGATCTTGCCGTTGTAGCCGTGGGTCTTGTGCTCCCCGCACACGTAGTAGGTGACCCACTCGTCGTCCCAGTGCTCCAGGAACTCGACGCTCCCGGAGGGGTAGTCCTGCCAGACCAGGCTCCCCGACCCCGCCTGGGTGGCCTCGACCTGGGGGTTGCGCTCCCCGTACTCGGCCGAGACGATCCGCCCCTCCCCGTCCAGGGAGAGGCCGTAGCGGCGGAAGGTGGCGTTGATCGGCCGCGACGTGACCTCCAGCACCTCCCCGATGTCGTTGCCGTGGAAGACGGGGTAGACGGTGCGGATGTCGGGGGCGACCCAGCGGAAGGGCGGCCCGGCGTCCTTCTTGGCGCTCTCGGCCGCCGAGGTGTAATCGTCCCCCTCGTAGCCGTCCTTGCTGGTGCGGGGCTTGCGCCCCTCGGGCCGGTTCTCCTTGCGCGCCCGGGCGCGGGCCTCCCGGTCCTCGCGCTCCTCGTCCGTCTCCCCCTCTCGGTCCTCGAACGGGGTCTCGTCGGCGGTGTCGTAGGCGTCGTACCCGGAGAGGCGCAGGGCGTAGCGTTCGTCCCACAGGTCGCGGGCGAAGGTCAGCTTGGTGACCCCGCCCCCGTCGCTGACCACCGCGTCGGCGCAGCGCATCAGGGTGTCCGGCCCCGGCTCGCGCGCCCCGGCCACCCGCAGCAACTCCTCCGTCCAGTGCTCCCGGTCGGTGGCGTTGCGGCGCAGGGATTCCACCCCCTCCTTGCCGGGGGTGACCGTCAGGTGCGGGGGCTGGTTGACCAGGGTGGCCACCACCCGCTGGCACTCGTCCGCGACGGTGGGGTCTCTGATCTCAATCGGGACGAGGCGCAACTCCGGGGGGACGGGCACCGGGCGCTGCATCGTCCGCAGTTCGCGCAGCCGGTCGATCTGCTCGTCCTGCTGCTGGTACCCGTCCCGGGTCTCCTCCCTCAGGTCGAGGAGGTACTTCTCGTCCGGCGGCTCCCGACTCGGCTTGGCCACGGCGTGCCCTCGCCTCCCGACGCCGCAGGTTCCGGAGACGCTTCGTCTCCAGGAGCACCCGGTTGGTCTCGGGCCAGAATACCGGCATCAAGAGGGAGTGTAGCTACGGTTCGTCTACCTGACTAGACGCCTTGGCTTCGCCCCCACCCCCAGACTTCCCTCTGCGGCCGATCATGTGGGGCTGCATGCGCCCGTCCTTGAACCGCTCGTCGGTGCCCTCGGGGCCAGCCCCCCAGGTGACGGCGTGCCACCGCTGCATCCAGCAGGCCGTCCCCGTATGGACGGCCGTCCACGCCTGGAGCCAGATCAACTGCTTGTCCTCGCCGGTCAGGCGACCGACCGCCCGGTTCTCGAAGACGGCCATCCAGTCCTTATTCAGGAGCAAGACGCTCACCTCCTCTCGTCCTCCCCGCGGGCTAACGCCCGCCCAACTTGCCGAACGGGTCGGTGCCCTGGCCGAGGTTGGCCCGGCGCACGGTGGCGGCGAACCTGGCCCACATGGCCCGCTCGCTGCGGTCGTGGGCCTGGGGGACGAAGCGCCCCTGCTGGGAGGCGGCCCGCAGGAGGTCGGGCACGCGCGCGCGGGGGGAGGTGGCGACGGCCATATCCCGCAACCCGGTCGCGCTGTCCCCGGTCCAGAGCTTGTACTGGCGCTCCTCGCCGTCGCCCTCGTAGCCGGGGTGGTCGATGGCCTGGGCGGGGGCGCCGAGGCCCATCAGGACGTAGCGGAGTTCGTCGGCGGCGTGGTCCTCGGCGCTGCTGTCCGCGTCCTCCGGGTCGCGGCGCGACCGGGGGAGCGAGGGGATGGTGCGGAGGGCGTGGGTGCAGGTGTCGAACCACATGACGGCGGGGTACCCGTCCGCTTGAGGCGCCAGATAATCACGGACCCGCTGCCAGCCAGAGAGGCGGTCGTGGTCGGCGGCGCGCGGAACGACGCCCACCTCGCTGAGCACGAACTTGTAGACGTCGGCCACAGACAATCCATTGGGGTTCTTGCTCCAGATGGCGGGGTCGCAGAAGAGGGTGAAGGTGGGCACCTTCGTCCCGCCCCGGCGCTGGTAGGTGTCGAGGTCGTGCTGGACGGCCTCCTTGATCAGGCGGGCCTGCTCCTCGTCGCGGATGCCCGCGCCGTACAACTCGCGGTAGACGAACCAGCGGGTCTCGCGCTCGGTGCGCCACAAGTCCTCGTCGCGGACGTAGAAGTGGCACGACCAGGGGGCGCCGTAGCCGAAGTCCACCCCGATGGCGCGCTCGCGCCAGCCGGGCGGTATCTGAAAAGGAGGGATGGTGTGGCGGGCGTCCCGCCACTCGGTGAAGAAGAAGTTGCCGCCGATGTTCCAGTCCCCCTCCAGGAGGGACTTGCGGACGGTCTCGTCCCTGATCCCCACCAGCCTCCGGCGGTACTCGTCGGAGAGGGCCGGGTTGTCCTTGAGGGCCGCCCGGTGGAAGACGCGCACCATCCCGCCGTCCTCGTCGCGGGCGCGCCAGACGGCGCCCGCGGGGTGGGAGGAGACGAAGTGGTCCTTGAAGTAGAGGTGGCCGGGGCCGCCCGGGTTACTCGTATAGAGCACGACGG
>Ga0105104_10000074_pt1 | contig 65754 bp, 68 predicted proteins | sample PPLLaktember2015_3_FD_87034 | JGI IMG/M metagenome (GOLD analysis project Ga0105104, IMG submission 87034) | Freshwater sediment microbial communities from Prairie Pothole Lake near Jamestown, North Dakota, USA - PPLs Lake P7 Core (6) Depth... | ecosystem: Environmental > Aquatic > Freshwater >... | reverse complement strand
GGATTGTACTTTTACAACGCCCGCTGGTACGATCCTTATATTTATCGTTTTAAGAGTGATACAGGTTAGCGATCAACAAAGTTGTTATAGCGAGTTGGCAAATGAACAAAATGTCTCTCCAACGTATAATGCTATTGGTGAGGTGTTTCTTGATCAAATCAGGGAGGAGGGTACAGGCGGGTATGAGTGAAAATGAGGTTATGGAGACAATTTCCAAAAACGCCCCTGTGTCCATCACTTATGGTGATCCTGGCGATTCGAGAATAGAGATTAGCCTAGATCTATGCAAAGTCGAGTTCAATAATTTTCATTATCTCATCAGTTATAAGGATGGCAGATTTGTGGACATAATATTTGGCAGTCTTACCGATTGGTAAGATATTCAAACGTGACTTGCAAATAAACAAGATGAGTTTATCGCTTTTCGGACCATCGACAGATGAAAAAGCAAAGGACAGAGAGCAGCACGTACTGCTCTCTGTCCTATCGACGGTCGGACCTGGGCGCTCGGGTCGGTCTCCGAAGGTCCTGACATATTAAACACTCCACGAGGGGAATTTTTTTACAGCTGAGAAGTGCGTTTGGAGAGCCCGTTGCGCTGCCGCATCATTTCGATACTCTTCGCAATGAAATGATTATTTCTCGCGGTCCGGATCCCCTCCGGATTGAGAATTTTGGCAATTTCTCCATCGGTGTGCCACTCACTTAAATCGCGAATCCGTATTAGATATATTTTGATTCGTCTAATCCCTGGCGCAGCTTTTCTTCTTCGCTGGCTTCCGGGATGGGTGTCTCGGGGGCGGCCATGGCCAGCTCGGCGCGCTCGGCCCGCGCCAGGTCTTCGCGCGAAGCAGCGCGGTAAAGGCCCCAGCGGCCGCAGTGCTCGCAGCGGTCCAGGCGGTGGACGGGGCTCACGTTCAGGCCCCACAGGTGGAGGGCAAACGGGCGGTGGCATTTCGAGCAGACCGCGCCGCCGGCAATCCCATATTGGCGCGCCGCGCCGAGCGGGACGTGCTTGCGGTGGCCCGGACGGAAGGCCAGGTACTGCGCGCCCATAACCAGCAAGACGACGACCAGGATCCCCCCCAGCAGGGGGAGGAGGATGCGCTGGACGCTCGCCATTTCTTCCGCGCCGCCCACAAAATTAAAGCTGCGCGTATCGGAAGCCACAGTCTCCCCGCCGCCGGTGAGACCGGTGGCGCGCAGGTAATGCAGCCCGAAGGCATAATCTTGGGTTTGGAAGGCGATCTTGAAGGGCGGCTGCGTGACCGTCCCGACCAATTGATCGTCAACCCAGAAGGAGACCGAGGTGAGATCCTCGGGGCCGGTGACCCGCATGGTAAAGGTGCCGCGGATCTCGCCGCCGCTGCTGTAGCCGTAATTTCTACTCACAGACAGGGTCAATCCCTGGCTCTGCGCCGCAACGGGTTGGACGATGAACAGGGCGGAGAGAATTACGATAGCGAACCAGTGTATTGCTTTCATGTTATCCTCGATTATCAATGAAGAGAATACCACAGGGAACCCACTCAATTGATTTTCTGAGCTACCTCTATTTCCTCAGTGTTCTCTGTGGTGAATCTTTCATTTCACTTCCATCGCGTTAAGATGACTTCGCGCTGGAAGAGACGCGCGCCCAGGTAAATGAGGGCCACATCCACCACGGCGATGCCGATGGCGACAGACACCATCAACTGGACGTTAAGCACCAGGACACCCGCGATCTGGCCGAAGATCAGCCCAAGCAGGGGTACGATCACGACCATGGAGATTTGCTCGGCGGCCCGCGGATCGTTGACCCGCGAGGAGACGATCAGGGCAAAATTGACCGCCATGACGGCCATCAACGGGCCGACGATCCCGATCGCGATCAGCCAGGTTGGGCTCAAGATTTCGGCGTGAACCGCCGGGCGGATCCCCACCAGGGGGCTGGTCAGCACGAAGACCAGGAAGCCGACCCAGGTGGCGGCGATGGCCGGGATGACGGCGGCGGCGCTCTTCCCCGCCAGTAGCTCAACCGTGGTAATGGGCGTTGCCAGGAGCGGTTCCAGGCTGCGGGTGGTCTTCTCCCCCACCACGCTGTAGGCCGCGATAGCGACCGGGATCGCCAGCGGGAGCAGCATAAACATCAACAAGAACTGGTTGATCATAAAGACCTGAATACAGTCTTCCGGCGCCAGGTTCCCGCAGGCTGCCATAAAGGAAGGCGGCACGTCCGTGGTGCTCCCGGTCAGCTCGCCTGAAGACCGCATGGCAAACAACATCACCAGGGGAAGGATTGTGAAAAGCACCGGGAGCAGCATAACGGTAAACAGTACAAAGCGGTTCTTGAAAACTTCCAACCATTCTTTATCGATGATCGTTTTTATGTTATTCATGACTGCTTCTCCTCAGCCCCACCATTTGAGGAACGGATCAGGCTCAGGTATACGTCTTCGAGCGAGTGGCGCAGCTCTCCGACAAATTGGATGTCCGCGCCCTGCTGGACCAGGGTCCGGATCAGGACCGGGTTTTGTTCTTCGGGATGTTCCAGGCTGACGACCAGCTTGTTATCCATGGCCTGGACCTGGCGGACAAAAGACAGGTCGTTCAGGAGAGGGACCCAGGCTGGATCCAGCATGCGCAGGTGGACCACGACTTTACGGCCGTAGAGTTGCTCGCGCAGGTTCCGCGGAGAATCGACTGTGATCAGGCGGGTTTTGAAGATGGCGATCCGCTCGCACAGACGGTCAGCTTCGTCCAGGTTATGGGTGCACAGAAAGATCGTCCGTCCTTCCGCCTTGAGCTCTTCAATGAAGTCGCGCACCAGCCTGGCCGCTTCCGGATCCAGGCCGCTGGTCGGCTCATCCAGGAACAAAATCTGCGGCTCGTGGAGAATGCAGCGTGCGATGGCCAGTTTCTGGCGCATGCCCTTGGAAAAGCTGCCCACCTCATCCAGGCGGCGCTCCCACAACCCCAACATGCGCAGGTATTTTTGCACCTGCCCGGCGGGGTCTTTGACGCCGTACAGGTTGGCGAAGATCATCAGGTTCTTTTCCGCGCTCAGGCGGTCGTACATCCCGGGGGTCTCGGTCAGAATCCCCACACAGCGGCGGATCGCGGTATCGTCTTGGCCCAGGCGCAGACCGTTGATGGTCGCAGTACCCCGGGTGGGGGCGATCAGGCTGGTGAGCATGCGCACGGTGGTGGTTTTTCCGGCGCCGTTGGGCCCCAGGAAACCAAAAACCTCACCCTGGCGCACGTCCAGGCTCAAGTCTTCTACAGCGGTGATGGGCGCCTGGTTTTTACGGGGGTTAAACTGCTTGGTCAATGCTTCGATGTGGATCATTTTTATCCTATGTCATCTAACTCACAGCAACTAGTACAATGATACAATTATACAATCATGCATTTGAACTGTCAAGGGTTCTCCCCTGCTCCGGGAGATCGCCCCATGACAATTGTACGAATTTTCATCGTACAAAGTTCCCAGTCTGAATTCCTACAGGCTTCACTTCCGGCAGTCCCGGCCAGCGCCTATACTGAAGAACAAAGGGCTGTGTTTGCACAGCCAGCAAACAGGCTGGCGCAGCCACAGATGGATAACCAGGTTATCAGGAACAGGGTTCAGGAGGAGCTGATGATCAGTATCTATAATTTTATGCTATTTTTGCATGTAAGTGGTGATATTGGCCTTTTTATTGGGATCGGGATCCAACTGCTGACCCTGATCGCGCTGCGGCAGGCCAGGCATACCCACCAGGTACGCTCGCTCACCAGCCTGATCGGCATGTCGCAGTCCCTTTCCATCGCCGGTGCGCTGCTGACGATCGCGACCGGGCTGTATATGGCGCTGACTTCCTGGGGGCTGCTGACCGGCTGGATTGCCATCTCCCTGGGCAGCCTGTTCGCATTCGTACCTTTGCTCGTGCGGGGGATCATCGAGCCGCGCATGCGGGTGATCTTATCCATGGCCGCAGATGCCCAGGATGGCCCGATCCCGGCAGCGCTGGCGATGCGTATCTTCGATCCGGCGCTCAAGGCCGGCGTGCAGACCCTGGCGGCCGTTGTGCTTGGCATCGTTTTTCTAATGACCACCAAGCCTCCCCTGGTTGGTTCCATCGCGGTGATGCTGCTGGCTTTGGCGCTCGGCCTGGCATCCGGTCTGCTGTTCCGGCGAGATGAGCGGCAAAAGCCGGTTGAACCCTGATGATGAGATGGTAGAATCGACCTGGGGGACGGGAGCGGGTTAGGAAGGAGCCAGGATGATGAAAGGCCAACCGGCAGATCAACCTCAAGAGATGCTTCGTAAAGATCTGGCCGCAGGGTCGGGTCCAGACGGCAGCCCATTGGGGGCGCCGGCCATCGTCGCGGCCAGCGGGATTTCAGTGCGTCTCTGGCGGCTATATGCGTATGCCTGGCTCGTCTGCCTGCTTTTTCCCATCCTCTGGCTGGCTCAAACCCCTCTGGCGGCAGCGCAGTTGTTCTTCGCCCTGGCCGGGATGGCGGTCTTCGTGGCTGTCTATGCTTGGGTGATGTGGCCGCACCCGTTGAGCAGCGGTTCGCGCGCATCCCTTGGACTGCGCAGGGCGGCGATCCTGTCCGGCGGCCTTACCGGGCTGGTGATCCTGCTGAGCCTGGTGTATGGGAGCGCCTTCCCCTGGCTCTTTGTCGGAGTGAGCGCCGTGGTCGGGATCACGCTTCCACCGCGGACTGCCTTCGCGTCGATTATGGGCCTGACCCTGCTTACCCTGGGGATCAGCCTGGCAGCCTCCGGCGGCATCGCTGCAGCCGACTGGCTGCAGATTGTCCCGCTTGTCTTACTGGTGCGAGGGTTGGGGTTGGATATGGCCGGCTTGATCCGCCTGGCGGATGCGCTGCGGGAGCTGCATAACGCCCGCGAAGAGCTTGCCCGCCAGGCGGTCGTGGAAGAGCGGCTGCGCCTGGCGCGCGATCTGCACGACCTGCTCGGCCATACGCTCTCCCTGATTACCCTGAAGAGCGAGCTGGCCGGACGGATGATCGATACAGACAGCGCACGGGCCGCCCAGGAAATCCGCGAGGTGGAAGGCGTCGCGCGCCAGGCGCTGCGCGAAGTACGCGAGGCGGTCGCCGGATACAGGGAACAGACCCTGCAGGGCGAACTGGACGCCGCGCGCCAGATGCTGGAGGCGGCCGGGATTGCACTTGCAGTTGTGCACACCGCCGGGCCGCTGCCGCCCGACGCAAACGCTGTGCTGGCCTGGACGGTGCGTGAAGGGGTAACCAACGTGATCCGCCACAGCCGCGCGCGGCAGTGTTTCATCCGAATTACCAGCGAGAATGGGAGCGCCCGCGCCGAGGTAACCAACGATGGGTCTCGCGAGCAGGACAGCCAGGCTGCAGGCCGCAGGGGCAGCGGTCTTTCCGGCCTGGCAGAGCGGGTCGCCGCACAAAGAGGGCGGATCGAAACCGGCCCCGTGGACACTGAAAATGGACCGGGGTTTCGACTGCGGGTCGAAATCCCCATTCACAATTTCGCGGCCGGGGAGGAGATATGACCGACAAGGTTCGGGTGCTGTTGGCCGAAGACCAGGCGATGGTGCGCGGGGCGCTGGCGGCCCTGTTGAGCCTGGAAGAAGATTTTGAGGTGGTCGCCGAGGTGGCGCGGGGCGATGAGGTGGTCCCGGCAGCAGCGCGGTGCCAGCCGGATATCGCCCTGCTGGACATCGAGATGCCGGGCGGCGGCGGCCTGAGCGCAGCCAGGGCGCTGTACGAGATGCTGCCCGCCTGCCGGATCGTGATCCTGACTACCTTTGGACGCAGCGGGTATCTCCGGCAGGCCATGGAGAGCGGCGCCGCCGGGTTCCTGCTCAAGGATGCCCCGGCTGCCGAGCTGGCAGTGGCCATCCGCCGCGTTTTGGCCGGCGAGCGTGTGGTGGATCCGGATCTGGCCCTCTCAGCCCTGAGCGACGGCGGCAACCCGCTCACCCGGCGCGAGCGCGAAGTGCTGCGCGCATCGCTGGAAGGCGCAAGCATCGCCGATATCGCCGTGCGCATGTATCTCTCCGAAGGCACGGTGCGAAACCACCTGTCGGCGGCCATCCAGAAATTGGATGCACGCAACCGGACCGAAGCAGCCCGCCTGGCCCAGGAGAAGGGGTGGCTGTGAAAGAAACTATCCGCGCCGATCTCGAGGCAGCCCGCGTCTCGTTTCACGCGCTGCTCGATTCTCTGTCGGAAGATGACCTGCGCAAAAAGAGTAACAATCCGGGCTGGACGAATGCTGAAATCCTCTTCCACATGGCCCTTGGTTTTATGATCGTCCCCCGGCTGGCGCCGCTGGTGCGTTTCTTTGGGCGGCTGCCGGACCGCTATTCAAAAATATTTGCGCAGATCCTCAACCGCGGGACCGGTCTGTTCAACTGGGTCAATGCACTGGGCGCGCGGATGGGCGGGAAAGTTTACACGGGCCGGCGGCTCGCTCGCCAGTACGAGCGCACGCACCAGGCGATCTTACGCCTCCTGGGCTCGATCCGGGAAGATGAATGGGAGCTGGGTATGTATTATCCAACCCGCTGGGACGCGGAATTTGGCGAATATATGACCCTGAAGGAACTGTTCACTTTCCCAATCAGCCACTATACATTTCACCTGGGGCAAATAAAACAGGATCACCCCTGGATAATCCACCCAGGGCAGGAGGATGAAGGCTAAAAAATGAGAAGGGGTAACGGTCGGGTAGAGCGGTTGTATACAAAGAGAGCGGGGCTGTACAAACTTTTCTTTATCGATCTGCTGCAGTGGGAAAAGGTGCTGGAAAAATTCTTTATCGAGAATGATACCCTGCAACCCGGAATGAAGATCCTGGATGCAGGCTGTGGTACGGGACCGGTAACCCGGGTGCTGTATGGCCTGGCGCGCGAACGCGGTTTTGAGGAAATAACGTTTCACGGTTTCGATCTTACCCCCGCCATGTTGGATCTGTTCCAGGATTGGGTGAAAAAAGAAGGCGCCGAGGGGGTTCAACTGCTGCAGGCCAATGTTTTGGAAATCGAAAACCAGCTTCCTAAAGATTGGAATGGCTACGACCTGATCATTTCTTCGGCCATGTTGGAGTACATCCCTAAAGATCAGATCAGCCTGGCGCTGACAAATCTGAGGCAGCTGCTCAAGCAAGACGGCCGTTTGCTCGTTTTTGTGACGAAACGGACCTGGATCGCCAGGTGGACCGGGGCAAAGTTGTGGGGGACGAACCTCTTCGATCCATACGAGGTAGAGACAGATCTTCGCCAGGCCGGTTTCACAACCATCCAATTCAAGAAACTACCGGCCTCGTGGGATACGTTTATGCTGGCCGCCGAAGCAAAATCCGGATAAATCAATCCGTAATGTGCCAAGTCAACCAGCCCATTGTAGGAAAAGTAGTTTTCCATCACAGCGATCTCCCTGGTTATGGTGGTTGGCTTGACAAATTCTACTCCTCCTTTATAATATTCAATAAATCTATTGAGTGATTGAATATAGAGGAGCAATGTCTGTTTATAAAACCGAAAAACGGGAACATAAAGAACGCCTGTACGCGCTGTTTTCTCAGATCGGCAGCGCCCTGGCCAATCCACACCGCCTGGAGCTGCTCGATCTTCTGGTCCAAATGCCACGTACGGTCGAAGATCTGGCCAGCCAGGCCCACATGAGCGTGGCGAATACCTCGCAGCATTTGCAACGGCTCAAGCAGGCCCACCTGGTGGTGGACGAGCGCGATGGCCAGTTTATCCGCTACTGCCTCGCCGATCCGCTGATTGCGAGGCTGTGGATCGAGTTACGCAGGGTGGCCGAGCGGCAGCTGGCTGAAGTGGAACTGGCATTGGATGGCTATCGTTCTCGCCGGTCTGATTTCGAACGGATATCGGTCGAAGAGCTTCGCGAGCGAATGACCCGGGATGAGATCGTGTTAATCGACGCGCGTCCGGAAGAGGAGTATCAGGCGGGACATCTTCCCGGCGCCGTTTCGCTGCCCATCGATGTGCTTTCTAGCCGGATCGATGATCTCCCATACGATAAAATGATGGTCGCATACTGCCGCGGACCGTATTGTGCCTATGCTGACGAAGCCTTGATCCTGCTTTCCGCGCATGGGTATCCGGTCAAACGGTTGGAAGAAGGAGTAGCCGAGTGGCAGTTGGCCGGTTTGATATTGGAGCACTGAAGGAAAGGGTGGATCGATATGCTGGTGAAACCATTTGTCGACAAGGGATTGGGCAACTCGTCTTATCTGATCGCATCTGAAGAGAGCGGGCTGGCGGCCGTGCTCGACCCGGAGCGCGACGTGGACCGCTATCTCCAATGGGCCGAGGGGCAGGGGCTGCGCCTGGTCTACACGCTCGACACCCACCTGCACAACGATTTCGTCAGCGGATCCAGGGAGCTTGCCGCCCAGGCCGGGGTCCAGATCGTAGCCAGCGCAGAGGCGGAATTGGAGTTTGCCCACCTTCCGGTGCGAGATACGGATGTGATCCAGCTTGGGGAGCTGGCGATTCGAGTAATAGCCACACCCGGCCATACCCCGGAGCATATCAGCTTTAGCATCCTGGAATCCGGGAAAAAGACCCCGGCCGCTCTGTTCAGCGGCGGCGCGTTGATGGTGGGCGGAGCAGCCCGTACGGACCTGTTGGGCGCGGACCGGGCAGTCCCCCTGGCGCGCGATCTCTACCATTCGATCCATGACAAACTGCTGGATTATCCGGATGAGGTGACCCTGTATCCGACGCACGGCGCGGGTTCTTTCTGCGCCGTACCCGTCTCGGCGGAGAGGACCTCTACCATCGGGCGCGAAAAGCTCTCCAACCCCCTGGCACAGCCGCTGGATGAGGAAACCTTTGTTACCCGCGCCCTGAACGGGCTGCCCTCTTACCCCACCTACTTCAAATATCTGCGAGCCATCAACCAGCGCGGAGCGCTGCTCCTGGGCGGGGTGCCGGTCCTGAAAGGGCTGTCGCCGGATGAGGCGCAGCGCCAGACCGGTCAAGGCGCGGTCTTCCTGGATGTGCGCCCGCCGAAAGAGTTTATGAGCGGGCATATTCCAGGCGCCTATGGGATCCCCCTGAATGCTCCACTGATCACCTGGGCCGGCTGGGTTATCCCCTTTGGCACCCCGTTGGTCCTGGTCAGCGGCGATGCGCAGGAACTCGACGCTGCCGTACGGCGCTTGATTCGGATTGGCTATGACGATCTGCGCGGTTATCTGGTCGATGGGATCGAGGCCTGGGAGGCGGACGGGCGACCTGTCTCTCGGGCGCCGGTTATGCCCGTTCAAGAGCTGATGGAGCAGATTGAAAAAAGGAAAGCGCCCACGATCCTGGATGTGCGCTCGCAGGCAGAATGGCAGGCTGGCCACCTCCCGCATGCCGTGCACATCGAAGCAGGGGCTTTAGCGTCTGGGGAGCTGCCGTTTTCCAAGGAAGAGCCCAAAGTCGTCCACTGCGCGCATGGCGACCGTTCGACGGTAGGAATTTCTGTGCTGGAGCGGCGGGGGTATCGAAACCTGATCCTGCTGGAGGACGGTTTCAACGCATGGCAGGCAGCCGGTCTCCCGATTGTAACGGAATGAAACCGATCGATCTGGCAAATGACGAAACTCTGGCCTTCATTCTCGAACATATCCCCGCACCGCACGCGCGTATCCTGGATGTCGGCTGTGGGGACGGCCTCATAGCCAGCCGGCTCCTGGCGCGCGGTCATGAGTTGGTTGCGATCGATGAATCAGCGGATATGGTCCAACAGGCGCGCGCCAGGGGGATCGATGCCAGGGTCGCCGCCTGGCCGTTGTTTGAGGATGACCCGTTTGAGTTCATCCTCTTTGCCAGGTCGCTCCACCACCTTCACCCACTCTCTGAAGCGGTTGAACAGGCGCACCGGCTGTTAGCGCCGGCCGGCCGCGTGATCGTTGAAGATTTCGCCTGGTCCGAGATCGACCCGCTTACCGCGGAGTGGTTCTACGGGGTTGTCCGGCTCCTGGACAGCTGTGGTGTGACCACTCCGCATGCAGACAGCTTTGCTGCCGAACTGGCGCAAAGCGGCGGTGAGTTCTTGTTCTGGGAGCAGAGTCACGATCACGAATTAAATACGGTAACCCAGATGTGGTCCGCCCTGCGAAACCGTTTCCAGCCGCTGAGCGAAAGCCAACTGCCGTATCTCTATCGCTATATTTGTCCGGTGTTAGCAGAGAATGATGCCGGGGTTGCCATTGCGTCCCAGGTGCTCGAGATGGAGAAGCGGATGGCGCAATTGGGAGCGATCAAACAGATCGGTCGTCGCTTCGTTGGAGTGAAGATGGTTCAGCGCGCGTAGACGATGACCTGCCAGACGAAGGTCTTGCGATAGAAGCGCCGCTCCAGACCGTTCGCGCGGACCACGGCTTCGACCGCCTGGGTCGGGTGCACGAAGATGCGGAAGGGGCTGCGCTGGAGCCACAGCAAAAAGTTGCCCACCCTGAAACCCAATCTGATCCACCACGTGTCGCGCGGGAAAACGACGCCGTACAGTTTTCGAGCGCGGGCTGAGGACAGGCCGACCAGGCCGCGCATATCGGGATAACAGCAAATGACTTTATCCAGGGTGACCAGATCGGCGGGGGGAAGCTGCGGCGCCAGATCCACAAAATTGCCGTGCTGGTAGGTGATGCGCTGCGCGTGGCCCTGACGTTCAGCCTCTTGCCTGGCAGCTTGCAAGTACGCCCAGGAAGCGTCTACCGCGACGGCGCTGCTCGCGCCTTCCTTGAGCAGTTCATGCTGGATGGCGCCCACCCCGCCGCCAATATCCAGGAGGGTCAGCCCGTCGATCCCGGCCGACTTGAACGCCTGGATGAGCAGGCGGGTGGTTTTGCTCGGCCCGCGGGTGTGGTAGTCCCTCAATTCGCGATCGGCCGTTCGCGGATCGAAAACCCTCTCATAACCCTGACAATTAGGGCAGTTCACGCGTGCTCTCCTTTTAGAAACCAGGTCTCCATTTGCCCCTTCCCTTTTATCTCTATCGAGCCATGCAGCTCACATTTGAAATCATCTTTGATCAACTCGCAGGTCGCTCGGGTGATCTGGATCATCCCCGGCACGCCCTGGCTCTCCATCCGGCTGGCAATGTTGACGGTGTCGCCCCACACATCATAAGCAATCTTTTTGTGACCGATGACCCCGGCAATCACGGGTCCGGAGTTGATCCCGATCCGAAAGGATAAGCGTCAATCCCCGATAGGCGCCAGACCCGCGATATACGCGGTCATCTCGAGCGCCAGGTTAGCCAACACCTGGGCGTGATCGATTCTCGGTCCAGAACTGCTGCCTTGGCCGTCCCCGGCGCAGGATTCGCCGCCAGGGACGTCGGCTTAAGCGAGTGCTGCACCAGAAACTAGCTAATCTCTCTGTTCGGAAAGGTAAACCTGGATCCCGAGCTGTTCGATCTGGTCACGTTGGGCTTCCAACCAGTCCAGGTGTTCTTCTTCGTCGTGCAGGATGGTTTCGAGCAGATCGCGCGTGCCGTTGTCGCCCACATCGCTGGCCAGGCGGATGGCATCGTTGTAGATTTTCACCGCGCCCGTCTCGGCTTCGATGTCATTATGATGCTGGATCTCAACATTTTTTCCAATCCGAATATCGTTGAGGTGATTGACCACCGGCAGACCCTCCAGGAATAGAATGCGCCCGATGAGCTTCTCGGCGTGTTTCATTTCCTGGATCGCGCGGCCCTCGGCGGCTTTGTGCAGCCGTTCGTACTGCCAGTTTGCGCACATTTCAGAATGCACCATGTACTGGTTGATGGCGGTTAATTCATCGGCGAGCAAATCATTCAATAGAGCCAGGATTTTTTCGTTCCCTTTCACAGCGGCTGCTCCTCTTTGTCTTGGGGAATAGGGTTGGTTTGTGCGGGGGATCCAATACGTTCTCACAAAATTATACTTCTAAAGCCATCCAAATTCCATCCTTGACAATTTGACAGAACTGGATACAATTATATCAATGATACAATAATACAATTCAACCAGGAAACCAAGGAGGTAGATGGATTGAACCGCCTCACCGGAAAGATCAAGCTTGATTTTCGCTCGAATGAACCCATCTATCTGCAGATTGCTCGCCAGATCGAACAACTCGTAGCGGCTGGGGAGCTGATCCTGGGCGACCAGCTCCCCACCGTGCGCGAACTGGCTACCGAGCTGCGGATCAACTTCAACACAGTCGGCCGGGCGTATCGCTTGCTGGATGAAACCCATTTGATCTCCACGCAGCGCGGGCGCGGCACTTACATCTGGGAAAAACCTTCCGAGGAGACCATGCAAGATTTACGAAGAAAAAGCCTGGAAGAGCTGGCAAAAAGTTATTTATCTCAAGCGGCTCAATTAGGCTATTCAGCGGAAGAATCGATCGAGATGCTTGAAAATGTCCGTGAACTCGACCCAACGGCTGCTTCGCAAGCAAAACCGGATCAGCCAGAGACTGGATCATAAAGCAGCCAATAAAACAAAAGGTCAATAGGGATAAGCACATGCACAATATTCAGAATAATAAAACGCCAACTGTGGGGACTAATGCCAATATCCATCTCAACGGGATCTCCCTGGGTGTGGCGATCATTTTTTACGCAATCGCGGTGCTGGGTACGATCTGGCTGGACAGCCAGGCAGTTCCAGAGCTTTTCAGCGTGGCCTTCCTGATCGTCTTCATCCTGATCGGCACCTATTTCCTGTTTGCCATCAAGATTGCCCAACAGTGGGAAAAAGCGGTCATGCTGCGCATGGGACGCTTCATGGGGCTGCGCGGACCCGGTATATTCTGGCTTATACCGCTTGTCGACAGCGTTGCAAAGTGGATCGATCACCGGGTGATGGTGACGCCGTTTAATGCCGAAAAAACGCTCACCCGCGATACGGTGCCGGTCGACGTGGACGCGGTGCTGTTCTGGGTGGTATGGGATGCCGAGAAAGCGGCCCTGGAAGTCGAGAATTACAAGGCAGCCATCTCCTGGGCAGCCCAGACCGCGCTGCGCGAAGTGATCGGGCAAAACTTCCTGGCGGACATCCTGGTTGGGCGGGCGGTCATGGATGCCGAGCTGCAAAAGATCATCGACGAACGCACCACTCCCTGGGGCGTGTCGGTGCAGTCGGTCGAGATCCGCGACGTGGTCATCCCTCGCGATCTGGAAGCTGCCATGAGCCGCCAGGCGCAGGCCGAGCGAGAGCGCCAGGCGCGTGTGATCCTGGGCGAATCGGAAATGCAGATCGCCTCAAGCTTTGCAGAAGCCGCCAAAGCCTATTCGAACAACCCGACCGCCCTGCACCTGCGGGCGATGAACATGTTGTTCGAAGGTCTGAAAGAAAAGGGAGCCATGGTTATCGTCCCTTCCAGCGCGGTAGAAACTATGAACCTGGGCGCGATGAGCGGGTTGGTAGCGCTGGCTAAAACGACTCAACCGGATGAGTCGAAGGGGTAAACCATGGGCGAATACACACAGTGGGAATACCGGTCTGAGACGCTGGGCACGTTTTGGAACAACCCCAGGGATGGGGTCCTGGAAACCGTGCTCAATGAGTGGGGTCAGGAAGGCTGGGAGGTAATTAACGTAATCACCCAATCCGGCACCAGCAAATACCGGATCGTGGCCAAACGGCCACTGACCGGCGATGTCCGCCGGAGGCGGAATTGGCCAGAATAACACGGACCGAGATCCGTTTTTGTTCATCTTCTACGGGCCCCGCAAGATAAGGAACAGCCATAGCTTTTGTTTCACGTGAAACAAAAGCTATGGCTGTTTTTAGATCATGTTTCACGTGAAACAAATCAAGGAACAGGTAAAGGACCCACAAAAATGACTGTATCGATGATACTCGCGATCATTTTCGAAATATTTTTTCCCATCGCACTGGGGATCTGGTTTATCCGCCGCTTCAAAACATCCTGGAAGCTGTTGGGCGTGGGTGCGCTGACTTTTATCGGATCCCAGGTTCTGCACATCCCATTCCTGATCTGGCTGACCGGGTTATTCCAGTCTGGGGCGCTTTCCGTGCCCAGTGGAGTATCGGCGCTCCTCTTTAATGCGATCACCTTAGGTCTGCTTGCCGGTCTGTTCGAGGAAACTTTCCGCGCAATCGGGTACGCTTTTCTATCCAGAGGGCCGCTCAGGCGACATCTTAGGCAGCGCTGGCTGCGCAGAGAAACCGGTATTCCTGAGACAGATCCAAAAGACACACCTCCAGTTTCACGGCCGCTTGCCTGGGCAGATGGGGTCACCCTGGGGATCGGGCATGGGGGGATTGAAAGTATCTGGATTGGGCTCTCCGTCCTGGCCACCCTGGTCGTGATGATCCAGATGCGCCAGAACCCGCAGGGTTTAAACGTCCCCGATATCGCAGCGCTCCAGGCTCAAGCGGACCAGTTCTGGGCTATGGAATGGCATACTCCGCTGGCCGGGGCGGTCGAGCGCTTCAGCGCAATCACACTGCATATCACGCTTTCCCTGATCGTGCTCCAGGCTTTTATCCGCCGTTCGGCCTGGTTCTATGTAGCAGCCGTGTTATGGCATGGGTTTGTCGACTTCCTGGCCGTTTACCTGTCCGGAAGCGGGTGGTCGATCTGGGCGCTGGAGGGGCTCTTGCTGGGTTTCACCGCGATCAACATCGGGGTGATCTTATGGCTGCGCCGGATACAGACTCCAGGGCAGGCGCCGGAGCCGGTGCTCGTCGAGCCGGGGTAGGATTGCTGTATTTAAGAGTTATCCACGCTGAGACGCAGAGACGCAGAGGCGCAGAGAAGATTTAAAAAACCTCTGCGTCTTCCTGCCCCTGGTGTATTTACCAGAAGTGCGTGATGTCCATTTTGAGTAATTGATATCACTCATAAATATTTATATGGGGACCGCCAAGCGTCTTGAATAAATGGTCAAAAAAGCGCCGCCATTCAGCCTGTGCGCTGGCAAGCTGTTCTAAACCCTGGGGGGTGATTGCGTAAACTCGGCGTTTCCTTTGTCCGGCGGATGGCTCCCATGCGCTGGTCAGCAAGCCTTCCTTTTCCATCTGGTGCAGGGCAGGGTAGAGCAGCGCAGCAGTCATCTTGAAATACCCATCGCTGCGTGCCTCGAGCGCCCGCATGATTGCATATCCATGCTGCTTGCTTTCAGCCAACAATGCGAGGATCAGTAAAGGCGTGCTGCCCTTGCGCAGCTGCTGGATGTCCGTCATTAAGTATCCTTATATATAATTATGTTATATATAAGGATATTATATATAAAGACAGCACAATAATCAAGTCTCAATCTGACCACTACCCACTGTCCACTACCCACTATCCTCTGTCCACTGTCTTCTAATTGCTTATCGACAATATCCAAAATTTTCGCTACACTATCTACATGAACATCACAGATCTCAGCACCCAACCCAATCCGCGGCGCATGGTCAACCGCCTGGCTCGCCTGGTGGAGAACTCACTGACCCTCAATTCGACCCTCAATCCGGATCACCTGCTCCAGGTGATCATCGATACCGCGGGGCAGGTGCTGGAATGCGAGGCAGTCTCTATCCTTTTGTTTGACGAGGACAACCGCCAGCTGCGTTTTGCCGCCTCTACCGGGTCCGATCCGCAGAAACTGGCTCAGATCCCCGTTCCGCTCGATAAAAGCATCGCCGGGACGATCTTCACCGAGAACCGGCCGCTGTTGATCCATGATGTTGCATCCGATCCGCGCCATTTTGCCCAGGTTGGCCGGTCCACGCAGTTCCAGGTGTGCTCGCTGGTTGGGGTGCCCATGCGCATCCGCGAAAAGAATACCGGGGTGCTCGAAGCGCTCAATAAAAAACAGGATCAGTTCACCCAGGAAGATATCCACATCCTGTCGATCATTGCTTCCCAGGCGGCCGTGGCCATCCATAATGCCCGCCTGGTCCATGCCCTCCAACAGGCCTACGCGGAGATCAGCCGGATTGACCAGATCAAAAGCAATTTCCTCTCCCTGGCTTCGCACGAGCTGCGCACCCCCCTGGGGATCATCCTGGGGTATGCCACTTTTTTGCGAGATGAGGCCGAGGGCGACCTGTCTGACCATGCCCGCCAGGTGCTCAACGCGGCATTACAGATGCGCTCGGTTCTGGAAGCGATGTCCAACATGAACCTGATGCGCACCGGTGAGCTGGAATTCAAGCCCGAGCGGATCATGCTCAAGCAGGTGCTCCAGACGGCCTACGCAGAAATGGCCGAAATGGCCCATGCCCGCGGCCAGGAGATCACTCTATTCCTGCCGGACGAGCCCGTATGGATAAACGTCGACCCGGCGAAACTGCAACTGGTCTTTACCAACCTGCTCAACAACGCGATCCGCTTTTCTCCTTCCGGGGGGCAGATCGTCATTGGGGTATCCCAGACCCCTGGGCGGGTCATTGTGGGTATACAGGATAATGGGATCGGGATCCCGCCGGCCGAGCTGGAGAAGATCTTTGACGAGTTCTATCAGGTGGAGCATCCCCTGACCCGCCGCTACGGTGGGATGGGGTTGGGATTGACCATCGCGCGCGGGTTGGTGCAACTACACGGCGGGCGCATCTGGGCCGAGAGCGCTGGGATGGGGCAGGGCGCCTGCTTGCGGGTTGAGCTGCCGGTATAAGAAACGAGTGTACGAAAAAAGGTTCAGGTGAGAGGGTATGGCCCCCGAGCAAACCCATTTGATGAATATCCTGCTGGCCCTGGATGGCTCAGCCCATTCGGAAGCCTCGATTGTCATGCTGGGCGATCTGCCAATGCGGGCGGGCAGCACGGTGCGCGCTCTGGCAGTTCTGCCGGAGCAGTGCGAACTGGAGGATACACCCCAGGCGGCATCCGTCAAACAAGCCAGGCAGATCCTGGAAGCCCGGGGAATTCACGTCGAGATCGATACCGCTTGCGGGCACCCGGCTGAGATCATTACCACGCGCTCCTACCAGTATCACTGCGACCTGATCGTACTGGGCGCTCTGGGCCACCCGGGGCGGATGGGCTTCCTGGTCGGCGGGATCGCCCAACAGGTGATCGAACATGCCACGCAGCCGGTGCTGATCGTACGCGCGCCCTACCGGGGTTTTCAGCGTGTGGTTCTGGCCGTGGATGGCTCGCAGGGCAGCCGGCGCGCCATCGAGTACCTGGCCGGTTTCCCGCTGCCCAGAAACGTACAGCTCTACCTGGTTCATGTTCTGCCCCACGCGGTTAGCGAAGGAATGACGGCGGATCCCTGGCCCGGGGAGTCTGACCTGTATACCAGTGAGGGAGATAAAACTGCGCCCGGGTGGCAGGCGCGTGAGGAACGCACCGCCGAAGAACTGCTTTCCAGGGATGCGGATATCCTGGAAGGAGCCGGGTATCGTACCATCCGCAAGCTTTTACGCGGCGACGCAGCCACCGAATTGGTCCAATTTGCCCAGTCTCACCAGGCGGACCTGGTGGTGTCCGCTTCTCGCGGGCTCAGCCAGATCAAAGGCTGGCTTCTCGGGAGCGTCTCCCGCAAGCTGGTGTATTATTCCGGCTGCTCGGCGCTGATCGTGCGCCACCCGCTGTCCCTGCCAGATACCAACGACGCATAAACCCGCGTTATCCCCCGCCGCCTCCCCCATTTTTCACCTTTTGGGTGATTGAAGCTGGCCTCCCAACGGGCTACCCTGGAATCGAAACACAGATCTTACCAATCCGCGTCTCGATTTCTAAAGGAGGACCGATGGAAATGGCTGCTCAGAAGGGAATCTCCCGGCCTGTCACCCTGATCCAGCGCCAGATTTACCTGCGCGGCGAAATCCATCCTGCCGGGCAGGCTTTGCGCTGGACCGCGGTAACATTTTTGGATTACGATGCCTGCCCGGCCTGGGTGTTCATACGAGATACCAACGGCGAGCGACTGCGCTGTCCGCGTGAGGAGATTTATTGTATGGACTGGGCGAGGGTGTAAACAGACAGCTGCCCTCCAGCGGGTGCTGTCTGTCCAGTTTACCTGACCTCGCTCTTTTCCATTTCGGTCGAATATTTCCCTTCTCGGGCGGCCGAATTCAAACGCGAACGGTGGTAGAAAAGGCGCTGTCCATCCACGGTCTGGGCAGCCTGGCCGCGCCAGGCCTTAAGGGTCGGGTCTTGCAGCGCGCGCCCGTACGAGAAACTCAACTCCCAGGGCGCCTGGTGCATGGCATTCATTGCGTTCAGATGAGCGGTGGCCTGTTCGGGAGTCTGCCCGCCGGAGAGGAAAACGACCCCAGGCACTGCCGCGGGGACCGTCCGGCGCAGCGTGCGCAGCGTGGCTTCGGCAACCTGCTCGACGCTGGCCTGCTGCGGGGCGTGTTTGCCCGGGAGGACCATATTGGGTTTGAGCAGCATACCCTCCAGGATTACACGCAGGTCGAAGAGCTGATCGAAAACCTGGTACAGCACCTCGGTGGTCACCTCTTCGCAGCGCTGGAGGCTGTGGTCGCCATCCATCAACACTTCCGGCTCGACGATCGGAACCAAACCGACCTCCTGGCATTGGGACGCATAACGCGCCAGAGCGTGGGCGTTCACCTGGATCCCCACCCGCGTGGGGACTCCCGCGCCAATCGCGAACACCGCGCGCCACTTGGCAAATACAGCGCCGAGGTTGAAATACTCCTGGAGCCGGGCGCGTAAACCGTCCAACCCTTCGGTGATTTTTTCAGCCGGGAAACCGGCCAGGTCTACCGTACCTTTATCTACTTTGATCCCCGGCAGGATCCCTCGCCGGGATAGAAATTCCGGGAACGGTGTACCATCCAGGGCTGCCTGGCGGATGGTTTCATCGTACAAAATCACCCCGCTGATGTATTCCTCCACGCCGGGGGTAGAAAACAACAACTCGCGGTAAGCGCGGCGGTTCTCCTCGGTCGATTCCAGACCGATATTTTCAAAGCGCTTCTTGATCGTTGCAGTGCTTTCATCCGCTGCCAGGATCCCTTTTCCTTTTTGAACCAGGGCCTGTGCCGTCTGCTGTAACTGGGAACCATCCATAAAACTCCACCTCCTTTCTTGGATAAAACTTGGCTGCATACGGCGCATTAAATAAAGCTGAGCCGCCAAAGTCAGCGGCTCAGCCAGAGCAGGTTTGTTCTCCGCCGGGAATAATGCCGGAGGCCGCAACGTTCCGCGGTCTGCCTCCGGGTTCTTCAACCAGGATCCAGCTTGATTCTACATGCAGTCCGGTAAAAACTCAAATTTTGATCTCCTCGCTGATCTTGAATCCGCGGAGTTTTGCTTCCTGGACAAAACGATCACCCGGCACAGCGATCTCCAAGGGGACTGCGCCGATGGGTGTCTCTCCACGCGCGATCATGGCTGCCACGATCGAGGCGTGCCATCCGGTGGTGCGTTCCATGGATGAAAAACCGGTCAGCGGGTCATAGCGGTCTACCAGGTCGATGGTGACCTCAGCTGGATGCCCATTTTTGCTGCCCAAGGCGAGGACCCGGATCATGCAGACATCTTTGACCACTTCCGCACGAACCTTTGGCTCGTATAAAGCGTGAAAAAGATGGCGGGGGACTACCGGAGCGCCATTGACCAGGACGGGTTCCAGGTCGTACAGACCCAGGTCGGCATAGGCTTTGAGGTGCGCGTAGGTGCCAGGATAACGCACGATTTTGAGTTGGAAGGTTTTCAGCTTACCCTGGAAAGTCCAGGGCGCCGTGGAGAGACCCCCGGCGGCCACAAACGCTTCCAGCGGCCCAAGGACCGGGTGCTGGATGATCTCCATCTCGCTAAAGACCGGCAAAGACACCAACTCGCCGTCCCGCAGCACGGTCAGGCCCCCGTAATATTCATTGGTCAGGCCTTCGATGCTGAAAGAAGCCTGGTAATTCCAGGGCAGCTGGGGCTCTTGCGGAAGCCCGCCGTCCAGGATATAGATATGCTCGCAGGCGTCCAACAGCCCCATGGCATACACGGCCAGGGTATTGCCCATGCCCGGGCCCATCCCGCAGTCCGGGATGATGCGTACCCCGGCCTGGCGGGCTTCAGCATCCAGGGCGTGCTGCTGGCGGACCAGATCGGTGTTGCCGCCCAGGTCGCACATCGAGACGCCGGCTTCGATCGCAGCCCGCGTCAAATCCAGGTTGAAGTAGTACGGCACGGCGCTGAGTAAAACATGATACTCGGAAAGAGTAGAAACGGTCGCGCACAGATCGCGCGCATCCAGGGTTATGGCATCCGCCAGGTTGAGCCCGGTCAACCGGTTCACATGGCGAGCTGCCCGCTCGGCCTGGGTCAGGTTCATATCGGCCAGGGTTACCCGTTCGGCATCGCCAAACAGGGCCAGGTCGTAGGCGGCAGCCGTCCCCTGGCGCCCCGCGCCTAGAATAATGTAAGAGTACGACACAGGCACCTCCCTCCTTCATTGTGAAAAAACCGCCCCGGTATGGGAGCAGCGTTTGGAAACAAATCAACCTTTCCAAGTACCTGCTTCGGATCGAATTCTTTACCCCTGCTCAGGGAAAGACCTTCTCTAGTATAGTTTATAATGGTCGAGGTTGTTTATGAAACAGTGGTTGAACCTGGCGAAATCTACGCCATTTTTATTATGGGTGTTGTGCGCCTTTACTTATGGGGGATCCATCCGCGGCCTTGGGTTCTACTGGGATGACTGGCCTTATCTGTGGATCGGTCACCAATTTGGACCTTCTGGTTATCCCGCTTTTGTAGCTTCTGATCGCCCCTTCTCAGCCTGGATCTTTATGTTGACGTTTGCCTTGTTTGGCGAACACGCCTTGGGCTACCACCTGCTGGCGCTGCTTCTGCGCTGGGCAGGGGTAGTTGCTTTCTGGTGGGTCCTGCGCCAGGTCTGGCCCGAACGCGGCTGGATGGCGACGGCCGCCGCTGTTTTGTTTGCGGTCTACCCTGGTTTCGGTCAGCAGCCGATAGCGCTCATCTACAACCACCATTTCAGCGTCCTGGCCATGTTCCTGTTTTCCCTGGGAGGGATGCTGTGGGCAGCTCGCCACCCCGCGCAGTCCTGGCCTGTCACCCTGTTTGCCCTGGTAGGAGCAGCCGGGATGTTTTCATTGGAATACTTCGCCGCCCTGGAGCTTCTCCGCCCGGCTTTATTGGGATTGGTTCTCAAGCGACAGGGTTGGCAAGGCCGGGCTTTGTCGGGCAGGGTGCTCAGGCATTGGGCGCCCTATGCGGCCCTCCTGGTTGCTTTCCTCTTTTGGAGAGTGGTGGTCTTTGGCTTCCCCTCCTACCAGCCCGAAATCGTCGAAAACCTGAATGAACCCGGGTTGGCTGGTTTACTGAAAGAGGCCGCGGCTATCCTTGTGGATATCCTGCAGGCCGGCGGCCAGGCCTGGCTGCGCGCCTGGCCTGGCGCCTGGGAGAGTCAGTCAGGATGGACCTGGCTGGTTGCGGTCGCCGCGGGGGCGTTGAGCGGGCTGGCCCTGGCATGGGCAGGTCGACCGGTGGCTGTGCGTTGCAAACGGGAGGGCCGCGAAGCGGTCGCGCTTGGACTGGCAGCCCTCTTCCTGGCGGGTTGGCCTTTTTGGGTCACCCACCTCGATCTTTTCTTTGGGTCGATGCGCGACCGGCTTACCCTGGCATTCATCCCGGGCGCTGCCCTTCTGCTAACCGGCTTGTTGCAGATGTATATCCCCGGGCAGGCCGCACGCATCCTGCTGGTTGCGCTGCTGGCAGGCAGTTCGGCCGGCTGGCATGACCAAAACGGACGCCAATACGTGCGCCATTGGGAAGAAATGAAATCCATGTTCTGGCAGCTCACCTTGCGGGTGCCAGGTCTCCAGCCAGGCGCCAGCCTGCTGGCTAACGATATTCCCCTGATTGTTTACAGCGACAACTCACTAACTGCCCCGCTGAACTGGATCTACGCTCCAGAATTCTCAGGCGCACGGATGCCTTACCTGCTGGATTTTATCAGCGTCCGCCTGGGCCGAGGGCTCCCCCGGCTGGAGGAAAACGTCCCGGTGACGCAGGATTACCGCTCGCTGTATTTCAGCAGTACGACCCGCCAATCTATGGTGATCGTCTACCAGCCGCCAGGCTGCCTGCGCGTGATCGCCCCGGAAATCGATCTGTTTGATCCCACTCTCCCGCCGCTGGTGGTGCAAGCCGGCCGCCTCTCGCACCTCGACCAGGTGCTTGCGGCGCTGCCGGCGCCGGCCGTGCCACCCACGCATATCTTTGGCGAACGGCCGGCGCCGGATTGGTGCGCTTACTACCAGATGGCCAGCCTGGCCTTGCAGCAAGGCGAATGGCAGGATGTGCTGGAGCTTGGGGAACGAGCTTACGCCCAAACTCCCGGCCCCGATGCCGCGATCGAACACCTGGTGTTTGCCGAGGGTTACGCGCGAGCAGGCGAGTGGCAGAAGGCCGCGCGGCTGGTCGCTGAAGCCGTTCACCAGGACAGCCAGGCAAGGCCGCCAGCCTGCGCTCTGTGGACCCGTCTGGCGAAAAGTCTTCCATCCGGTTCGGAACACGCCCCATTGATCGATGCGGCGGAAACACAGGTTGGCTGTGAATAGAAGTGACGAATACAAAAACCCTTTCCCTGGTGTAGAGAAAGGGTTTTTCTGACCTGGATTGTCTCGCTTATTTATTTCTACCGGCGACATAAATTTTCACCGCTTCACGGATGAACTCCGCCAGGTTTGGGTCGATCTTGTCAAAGGTAGCCTTGAAACGCGGGTCGTTATTATATCCATCCGCCAGTCCCAACAGCTGTTCTTCGTTGGGGACCCAGAAGTATTCAATGTGGCGGCGCCAGCGCTCGACGCAGGCCTGTGCTTCGGGCGATGAGGCGCCTTTGGGCATGGCCAGCAGGATATCCTGATAAACGGCATTGCCTTCCTCGCCGATGCGCTGTTTTTCAGCCGTGGTGTAATTCTTCCATTTTTGGTTGGCAGCTTTCACCGCTGCGGGATCATACATCTGCATGGCTTCTTTTTCGTACTCGGCCTGCTGCTCGTCGCTAAAGGGTTCAAATAATTGTTTTTGACTCATTTCCTTTTTTCCTTTTAGATGCAATATCGTATGGTCCACTGTTTTGATCAAGCGCTCCATTTGTGCAATGCGCTTGCGGATTTCCTCTTTGTGGCTCTCCAGGGCATCCAGGACATCGAAGTCACGGCGTCCCATGATCTTCTTGATATTTTCGAGCGGCATGTCCAGCTCGCGGTACAGCAAAATTTGCTGCAAGCGCAGGAGGGATTCCTCCCCGTAGTAGCGATAGCCGTTATCGCCAACCCGGGACGGCTTGAGGAGACCGATCTCGTCATAATAGTGCAGGGTGCGTGGGGTGATGCCGGCCAATTTGGAAAGCTGTTTTACAGTGAACATGACACCAGTATAAACTATGACGTAACGTTAATGTCAAGGGGTTTGTTTATGGATTCCTGATCTCGATCGAGTCGACTTCTGATCCATCGTTGTCCGGCCAGTTGATGGGCGAGGTGATGCGCACGCAGGAGTAGACCCCCGACAGCCCCAGGCTGTTCAGGTCAATCCCAATCCCGACCTGCAGCGCCCCAGACCCATACAGGATCGACATCGGGATGACCTGGTTATCCAGCTCAGGATAGCTCCCGCCCAGGTGGCCGTTGTTGGCCGCATTCCCATCCCCCCAATTGAAAGCCGTAGACCAGCTGCTGCTTCCACAGGAGCCGCTCGGCCCGCTGCCGACTTCAACGATGACCGTATCCAGGGCAATCGTGGATGGATCGCTGGGGTTGAAGCGCTCGTAATAGACCAGGTCTGGTTCGGGGTCAGAGACGGACGAATCGATGGCGGAAGCCCCCAGGTCAAGGATGATCAGGCCATTACAGGGCAGATAGGCATAGCCCGAATTGGGAGCGCCCAGGTTCGGCTCTCCGCCCGGGATGTTGCCGGTACACAGCGGGGGAGTGCTGGTTGGCGTTGGCGTAATGGTGGGTGTGTCGGTTGGCGTAGGCGTATGGGTATCTGTAAAAACCGGTGTGGGGGTTTGTGTGTGGGTTGGCGTGGGCGTAATTGTCGGTGTATGGGTGGGAGTGGGTGTAAGCGTGGGGGTGGGTGTGGTGGTGGGGGTGTGGGTGGGTGTAGAGGTGTACGTGGGCAGCGAGGTAAGCGTCGATGTCGGTGTGGGAGTTGGTGTAAAGACGAAGGTAGGGGTAAACGTGGGTATAGCCGTCCGTGTAGCGGTCGCCGGCACAGCGGTCCATACGCGGGTGGGCGTGGGGAAGAAAATCAGCGGCTGAGCGGTGGGGGTGGGAGTTGTCGAAGGCGTGGAGCGGGTGGGGGTAGAGGTGGCGGCCGGCAGGGTAATGAGTGGGGTCCGCGTAACCGCCGGGGTGAATGTTTGGGTGGGCAAAAGCTGGGAAACCGCAGTCCTCTGCGCGGGAGTGGCTCCCCCCGGGCCAGGTGGAACCGGGGTCACCCAGAAGACGACCGGGCGCGGGGTGGGGGGCGCAATCAGAGTTGCCGTTCCAGAATCACGCTGAGCTTCCTCGACAACCGCCGCGCGCACCGGTTGGACCACCAAAAAATCCCACACCGCATAATTTACACTCAAGCGAGATCCCGATTCCGCGGATACCGGGTGAGTCATCGATCGCAGGGCTACCTGCCCGCTGCAAAACAGGGCCGGCACAATCGGGACCAGCAAGAGCATCCATAAGATTAAACCAATCGGGTGGCTGCTGCGGCGCTCATCGCGCGGGCCGGGCTGCTGGTTATCCATACGGTCACCCGGAGGCCTCTCCAGTTTCTGGCTGCTGCATGGGAAGCAGGATCGTAAAAGTGGTCCCCTGACCCAAAGCGCTTTGCACTTCGATCCGCCCGCGGTGGACGGCGATGATCCCATGGCTGAGCGAGAGACCCAGGCCGGTGCCCTCTCCTTCCGGTTTGGTGGTGAAGAAAGGATCGAAGATGCGCCCCAGGTGTTCCGCGGCAATCCCGCTGCCCGTATCCTGCACGGCCAAAGCGGCAGCGCCCTGGTCCGCGGCCAGGTTGACCCGCAGCGTTCCGCCATCGGGCATGGCCTGTACGGCATTATGGATCAGGTTGATCAGCACCTGTTCGATCTGCTGTGGGTCGTAGGTAACCTGGACCGGCTCAGGTGGTAGATCTTTTACCACCTGGACGTGTGCTTTTCGGGTTAGATAATCGCACATGCGCAGAGAGGCTTCGATCGTCTCGCGCAAGTCCCCGGTGCTCATCTCGGGGGCCGATTGGCGGGCAAACTTCAGCAGGTCCGACACAATCCGGTTAGCCTTGGTAGCGCTTTCGTTCATCACCCGCAAGCCGTGTTGAGCCGTGGGATCCAGATTCTCTTCGCCAAGCAGAAATTCGGTCATCCCCATAATGACCGCCAGGGGATTCTTAACATCATGGACGATCCCGGCAGTCAGCTGGCCGATCGCAGCCAACTTTTCGGATTGGATCAATTGAGCCTGGGTGGCTTTGAGCCGCTCGTTAATATCCGCCAGCTCGCGGTTGCGCTGGAGGGTTTCGGCATACAATCGGGCGGCCTCCGCGGTGCGCTCGCGCAGGTGACCCGTCATCTGGTCGAAAGCTTCGGCCAGTTCACCGATCTCATCCGAACGGCGCAGACCGCTGCTTTGATCCAGATCACCGGATGCGACAGCCTTGGAGAGCGAGCGAAGATGCAGGATGGGCCGGGCAATACTGCGCGAGAGCAGGTAACCCACCAGGATGATGGCGGCCGTACCCAGCGTAAACAGCAGGCTGAAAAGGTCCCGGCTGGTTGCCTCGGTGGTCACGATATAACTGCTGGGCATTACCACCCCTAACCAACCTCTGGGCTGCTGGCGGATGATGAGCGGATTGTATACGATTTGGAAATCCCGGCCATAGAGGCGCAGGTTGCGTGTCTGGGCCTGCGCCTGCCCGTCCGAGGGGGCAATCTCCAGAAGAGCGTACCCTTCATCGGGTTCCGCCAGGGTGGTAGCCAGCAGGGATCCGTCCGGATCGAGCAGAACCAGATCCGCCAGGGCCTGGGTGCGGATATCATTCGCAATCGTGTTTAGAGAAGTGCCAATCAGGAGCACGCCGGCCAGCTGACCGTCTTCCTGCCGCAGCGGCGCGCTGGTGATCAATGCCGGACCGCTGCTGGTCTCCGCCAGGGCAGCAAATTTATCTCCCTGGGCGTCGGGTTTTCCAGACAGGGTTTGAGCCACCAGATCCAGCCGGGAGAAATCACCCCCCTGCGAAACCAGGAGACCGGCTGCACCGGGCTGCTGCACGAGGGTCAAGACCTCACGGCCATCCAGCCCGATCACACTAACCAGCTCCTGACCGTGGTTCTGCGCCAGGGGCGCCAACAACTCCTGGAGCGCTCCAGCATCTCCCCGGGCGGCGGCTTCGGGTACACCCACGGTAAACGCCATCAGGCGCAGGGTTTCCAGGTGGGCGCGTTCTAACCGGACGATCCCATCCGACGCCACCCGGCTGGCCTCGAAGAGCTGGTTTACAAAACGCTCGCGGATCGACGAGGTTACCAGGCGAGTGACCACGAAAATGCCCACCATGGCCAGCAGCAGGGTAAGCAAAACGTATGGAACGATCAGCTTGCCTTGCAGCCCCGCCAGCGGGTTGAAATATTTTTTTATAGCGTTGCTAGATGGCGGCTCGTTTAGCATATCCCCCTGAATTTACGCGGCAAGCCATAACACTCGCCAGGTTTCTCCACCTGCCAGTTTTTCAACGGACCCTGCAGATCTCCATCTATAATTTGCGCGCGATCGATCTGCTTCCAACCATGATCCCTGAAAGTCAATTATGAGACGCAAATTATTGCGCCAGTACAGACGCAATAATTTGCGTCTGACTATATTGGGATTGATACGATTATACAACGGATGCGAAGAATCAGGCCTTACATCCGCTCTACAGGTAGAGTATATTCGTTCTGGCGGCTGTTCTGTTCTGGCGCCAGCCTAGGCATTGCGGAAATCGATCAAGGTTTGGCGGTAGGCTTCCGGAAGACCGATATCGAACCTCCGGCCGCGAACCACGTAGCCCATAAACCCATCTTCCTGGCGCAGGCGGTCCAGGCACGAAGTGAGCTGGAACTCACCGCGCTCGCGCATATTCAACCCAATCTCTTCTTCGAGGTAATCGAACACCTTTGGGCTGAGCACGTACTGGCCAAATAAGGTCAGGTAGCGGTTATCTTCCATTCCATCCACTCTCAAGTGTTTGGCCGCATATTCCAGGTCGGGCTTTTCGGCAAACTCGGTGATGGCGAGCAGCGATCCGGGGGTTTCCCACTGCCCGCCCACGCAGCCAAAATGGCGGATATTATCTTCCGGGGTAACTTTTAGACCGACGGCGCTCTTGCCCGTGCGCTCGAAGACTTCCAGGATCTGCCGGGAACAGGAGGTCCCGTTTTCAGAAGCATACAGGTGATCGCCGAGCAGCAGCAGAAAGGGCTCATTGCCCACCCAGCTGCGCGCGCAGTAGACCGCGTGACCAAAACCTTCCTGCACATCCTGGGTAAGCAGGGTTACCCGCCTGCCGACATCCATCAGGTAGCGGCAGTATTCCTGGTCGGCGGTGGAAAGTTTATTGAAATGTTCGATCGCGGGGGGCACACCAAAGAATTCCTCGAAGAGGTCGCGGTCACCTTTTTGTACGATGACGCACACTTCCTCGATCCCGGCGCTCAAGGCTTCTTCGACGATGGCCAGGATGACTGGTTTTGCGCGGCCGTCGCGGTCGATGACCGGGAAGAGCTCCTTTTTGATGGCTTTGGTAGCCGGGAACAAGCGAGTACCAAAACCAGCCGCCGGGATTACCGCCTTGCGCACCCGCTGGCCGGATTGGATCACCAATTTGGTACAGGGCATATTCAGGTCGCGTTCCAGGATTTCGATGACCTTGTCCTGGGCCTGCGCGTCCTGAACCAGAAATTGAGCCACTCCATCTCCCTGCGAACCAACCCCTTTACCACCCAGAATATACGACTGGATCGGCTCATAAGCGAGCACCTGGTGAAGCACGGGAGCGGTCAGTTGAGAGGGACAGGCGGGCTGGAGATGGCGGTCAAACTGTTCTTGAGCGGTCGTCATCAGCTCGCCCAGCAGCCCGGCATTCCCCTGGCGCAGCGCCTGGACTGCCTGGTGCGTAATCCCGGCGCTGATCGTACCCAGGTACTGCTGGACCCCGCGCTGGATCTCGTTTTCCGGAAATGGATAACAACGGTTTAGCTTGCTCAAGATCTCGCGGGTATCCTTTCCTGCCTGCAGGTCGACGATGACATAATACAGGCTGCGTGGAACGCTGAGCTCTTCGACATCCAGGCGGTCCCCGTCAAAGGTCATCAGAACGGGGCGGTTGCCATAGGCGCAGCCCTGGTCGAGCCGGCCGCAGCGCGAGGGGGTCGTGATTTCTCCCGCGTAGGCGTATTCCATTTCCCCGCGGACGGTCATCTTCAGATCATAAATCCGGTTGAAGGCGCGCGCAACCAGCACGCAAATCGCGGCGCTGGACGACAGCCCTTTTTTGATAGGTAGATCGGACAGGTAGTTATTGATTTCCAACCCGCGCACGCGGTAGTGGGTGAGGACCTGGTAAGCCACCCCGGCAGCGTAGCTAAAAAAGCCGCCTTTTTGGGCTTCTTCGAGCAGGGCATTTTGTTCCATCGGTATGGAGAATGGGCCGAGCTGTGTGCCATCATTCAATGCGGTCCTGAGGATCAACAGGCTGGGGTGGGGCTTGACCTCCGCATAAAGGCCCTGGTTGGTCCCCACGATCAGGGCATAGCCCTTTTCCAGGTTAGCATTGATCCGGCGGTATCCGCCCGCCCAATCGGTATGCTCGCCAAACAGGCAGATACGACCCGGGACGAAGAGTTTCATATGGGGCTCCTGTAATATTGCAGCGTTTTGCTTGGGGATCCAGGGACCATGCGGTCCTGCAAACCATGTTTAATGTATCACAAGGCAAGCCATTCTGCGAAGGGTTTTCAAGGAGAGCCTTCTCCTCTCTTTTCGTCCTGGATTTTGGTAGGGGGTGGAGATGATAGAAAGACACCCACCCGGTCCGCCAGCCGGTGAAGCAAAAGATTGGCCCGCCAGAAAGCTACCGCGGCAAATCCATGCGCCAGCACTGCAAAGAAAGGGGGGGTTTGAAAGGTGTAATAGGTCCAGCAGGCGCGGGTAGTTCCCCAGACCTCGAGAAAATACCCCAGGGCGCTGCCGGCCGCAAAAGTGATCAAGGCCATGCGCCGGTCCCGGTTGGTAAGCAAGATCAGGGCCGAAGAACCAAGCGCAAACCAGGTCAGCGAGCGGTTGAGGGTAGGCCAGACAAAGACCAGCATCAGCGCGTAGAAACCCAGAAAGACCGGCCAGTATAACCCGTCGTACACCCGCGCGGCCGAAAAATGAGCGCTCCGACGGTTGAGGAAACGCACCAGGCGGTCGATGGACAGGCTGGCGATTGGCCAGGCGGGTATGATCCACAGGGGCGGGCGCTCCAGGGTGTAATAAGTCCAAAGCTGGGTCTGCGTCCCCCAACTTTCAATGGCCAACCCGCCGCAAAACCCCACAAAAACGATCCAGGCATCCGCTTTTAGATCGGCCCTGGCCATGATCAGCAGCGACATCAGCGCAAAGATCCCCAGCAGCAGCCAATCGAACTGCACCCAGAAGGGATAACGAGGATCATAGGTGGACAAATAATCCTCAACCAGGGGCCACCACACGATCAAGATCAGAAAGATAGCGGCCAGGAACAGGCTCAGCCAGAAGTAGCTGGCGCGGTTCCAACCCAGCCACTCCGCCAGGCGGTACCGCCTGGCAGGTTGGACGGTCTGTCCAGGGAGAGAGGGGTCGGCAGACATATCGGTGAAGTGGAAGAGATTTACGCCGATCCAGGGACTGAGCCAGCCAGGCTGAAATCCTCAACCTGGCTGGGGGGAACCATTCTGGCAGGCGCCACCAAAATCAGTCGTCTGTTGCCGGCAAACTGCGCGCGATACTGCGCCGGGCCCGGCGGGTGCGCGCCTGTTTGGCGGGGCGCTTTACGTGCATTGTATTTTTTGCCCGGTCCAACTTATTTAATTCCATGGCCTGGCGGATGGCAACCACGCAGAAGATCGCGAACAGGAGCGTGGAAATGACCACAGCCACGGCATTATAGAAAGTAAATGTTCCCAATCCGCCCGGTAGCTGGAAGGATGGAGTTCCCAGGAAGTAGACTACCAGGTTGGCCAGGATAGCGATGACGCGCATCTCCGTCGGTCCAAGCCGCACATAGGAGACCCGGAAAACATTATTGACATAGGTTGTGATATAGACCAGTACCGATAACAATAAATAGCTGATCAGAGTCAGGCTGGCGAGATCAAAGCGGACGTAAGGGGATAGGCCGAGACCCAGGAAGATCAGCACTTCGCTGACCGCATCGACGATATGGTCTACGAAGTAGCCATAGCGCGGCCGCTCGATTTTACGAAAACGGGCCAGGTTGCCATCCAGGCTGTCACCAAACCAGTTCAAGATAAAGCCAAAACTGGCCAACCACAAAAAATTACGATCCAGGTTGGTCAGACAGTATGAGACAAAGATGAGGATGGAGGCAAACAAGCCCAGGCCCGTTAACATATCGGGTGTCACCCATGCGGGCATGCGCGCGGCCAACCACAGCAGGGCCGGCCTTTCCAGCGGGCCCAATAGTATATCATTCACTCTCTGGTGAGTTTTGACATCATTCTCCATACCTTACCCCATTAGAAAAATTTTACCCGAATTTGGGAGCGAAGTTCAAGGCGTTTCTGTGAGCAGTTCGGGCCACACCGGGTAGAACATTGACCACTGTTGCGGTACGCGGCGAACATAACCGGTAACAACATCCAGGATCGCCTCAGCATTACGGACTAATTCGGTCTCCAGATCAGGATCTGGTTTCATTGAGATCGACTCCGATGCATCCACGCAGCAGGTACCATCCGCGAGCATCTGATTGCCGAGCACCACAACCGGAACCCGGGTTTTCAGCGCCAGGCGCACATGCGTAACCGGGAGGGACGAAAGACGCCCAAAAAACCGCGGGCGATATTTCTCTTCCGGGATAGGCCGGTCGACGCCGGTCAGCACACATCCACCCTCTCGCAGCCGGTCGCTTGCCTGGCGCAAGGCCGCGATAGACATCGGTGTAATCTCTAAACCGGCTTCCCGCCGCATTTGGTTTTGCCAGCGGTATCCGCCTGGGGGCTCCGGCACCGATAATATCTGGCAGCGCAGGCCGTGCTGGACCATTGCTCGCAATGCCATATCAAAACTGCTGATATGGGCAGACACGAACAAAAAGCCCTGTTTTCCCTCCCGGGCACGCTCAACATAATCCTCAAATGCGGGTGCAAAGTGGACCATGCGCTGCGAAGCGGTAGGATCTTGCATATTATGGTAAAGATCGTAAAGACAGTGTCCAGTGTGGCGCAAGACACGCTTTACCTGCTCGTCCAATTCTGCAGTCGATAGCTTTTCCCCGGTAACGACCCATTGGTTTGCCCGGATAGACCTGACCATGAGGAGGTCTCGACGGCTCGCCAGGAAATCTGCGATTCTATTCGCCAATCCATACCCGATGGCTGGGGGGATAGACCGGCTCAGAAACAACGCCAGTGCAACCCCGAGGCGGCTGTTCAGCAAATTTTGAAGATTCATGCTCAACCGTTTATTTAGATCACCCCAATGATGAGCGCAAAAGTCCTTTACAGAACCCGTCGCTTTCCGGGTGAACAGAAACTATACTTCTATTATAGTCGAAATCATCGCAGTATGAACACCCGGTATTAAACTTGAAAAATTCGATCCCTTGCCCAATACCAGCAGATTGGATAGAATGAACCAAAAACTATGGCCTACCCACATAGCTGCTCTATCGTTGTACCCGTATATAACAGCCAGGAGTGCTTGCCAGATCTGATCAGGGCCGTGCAGGAGGTTCTGCCCGGCCTGGTCGCGGAATACGAGCTGATCCTGGTCAATGACGGCAGCCCAGACGATAGTTGGGATGTAGTTTGCAATCTTGCCCGCGAGCACGACTGGATCCATGGGATCCAGTTGATGCGCAATTACGGCCAACATAATGCCCTCCTGTGCGGCGTGCGGGCGGCGAAGTATGAGGTCATCGTCACCATGGATGATGACCTCCAGCATCCTCCGCAGGAGATCCACAAACTGCTGGAAAAACTGGGGGAAGGATACGACGTAGTCTACGGATCTCCTAAAAGGCTGCCGCATGCCTGGTGGCGCAATCTCTTCTCTGCGTATACCAAAAGGGTGCTCAGTTATGTGATGGGGATCCGCACGGTGCGAGAGATCGGGGCGTTTCGCGCTTTCCGCACCGAACTGCGCCGGGCTTTTGCCAATTATCAGAGCCCAAGCGTGATTTTGGACGTGCTGCTCTCCTGGGGCACCAACCGCTTTGCGGTGGTGTACGTTGACCAGGCCCCCCGCAAACAAGGTCATTCGAACTACAATTTTTCTAAATTATTTGCCCAGGCCATGCTGATCCTGACCGGTTTCAGTACTGCGCCGCTGCGCTTCACCAGCATGGTTGGGTTTGGTTTTACCCTGTTCGGAATGCTGATCCTTCTGTATGTGATCGGGGTCTATTTTACAGCCGGAAGCATCCCCGGGTTCCCCTTCCTGGCATCTATCATCGCTCTTTTCAGCGGGACGCAGCTCTTTGCGCTGGGGATCCTGGGAGAATATCTCGCGCGCATGTTCGAACGCACCATGGACCGCCCTCCTTACATGATCCAGACTACAACGCTGAGCAGCCATCCTACGGAAGATGAAAAAGGCGAATATCTCAGCCAGGCAGTCACCTGACCATGAAATGTGTCATCCTGCAGCCTTCTTATATCCCCTGGCGAGGCTATTTTCATCAGATTGCCAGTGCCGACTGTTTCATCTTTTATGATGACGTCCAGTACGACACTCGCGGATGGAGAAACCGCAACCGGATCAAATCCGCCCACGGGAGCCAGTGGCTGACCATCCCGGTCCACCACAAGGGATCCCAGACCGAGCACCGCTCGATCCAGGAAATCCGCATTGCCTGCGATCGACCCTGGCACCAGGAACACTGGAAAACCCTGGAACATTGTTATGCCCGGGCACCATATTTCGCGGATTACGCAGCCCAACTGGCCGGTTTTTACGAACGCCCGCCCGATCTGCTGGCGGATTTCACCATCGGTTTAACCGAAACCATCGCCGGTTGGTTAGGTCTCGAAACCCAATTTTTGCGTTCCTCGACCCTGGAGGCCTGCGGGACGAAAACCGACCGGTTGATCGATATTCTGCAGAAGGTCGGCGCCAGCCACTATATCTCGGGACCGGCCGCGCGAAGCTATATCGAGGAAGATAAATTTAATCGGGCAGGCATCCGCCTTGAATATATGGTGTATAACTATCCTGAATACCCCCAGCTTTACCCGCCCTACGATCCGCAGGTCTCTATTCTGGACCTCCTGTTTATGACCGGACCGCGCGCACTGGAGTATATCGTTTCCTGAGGTGATCCATGAGCTACCACCCCGATTTTAACGAGATCAAAGCTTATTTCGACGACAAAATAAACCGCTTTGGGAACACCCCGCGCGGGGCGGATTGGAATTCCACGACCGCACAGGAGCTGCGTTTCTCCCAACTGGCGCGCGTAATCGACCCCAGCCAGCGCTTTTCGATGATCGACTATGGCTGCGGGTATGGGGCGCTGGCCGATTTCCTCAAGCGCCAGGGGTATGATTTTTCTTATACAGGCTACGATATCCTCGAGGCGATGGTCGACTCAGCCCGCGAAGCTCACCGGGATGACCCCGAGATGAGCTTTACCGCCAGGGAGGCCGATCTCCCCCAGGTCGATTACGTGGTGGCCAGCGGCATCTTCAATATCCGCCTGGATGCCAGCTATGAAGATTGGACGGATTACGTGTTGGAAACGATGAGCAAAATGAACCAGCTCTGCCAGAAAGGGTTCTCCTCCAACTTTCTAACCCGTTATTCGGATGCGGAGTATATGAAATCGCATCTCTACTATGCCGACCCGTGCGCCCTGTTCGATTTTTGCAAGCGGAATTTTTCCCGTAACGTAGCGATCCTGCACGATTACGATCTATACGATTTCACGCTGATCGTTCGAAAAGCTCTGTAACCCAGAGGACCCAATGCTGCCAAACTTTACCGTTGACTTTAACCGCCCTTCCCTGGTTGGGAAAGAAATGGACTATATTGCCGAGGCGCTGGAACGGGCGCACATCTCCGGAGATGGATACTTCACGCGGCAGTGCCAGGCCCTGATTGAAGAGGCACTGGAGGTGCCCAAAGTTCTGCTGACCACATCTTGCACGCACGCTCTGGAGATGTCAGCCTTTTTATTGGATATCCAGCCGGGGGATGAGGTGATCGTCCCGTCCTTTACTTTTGTGACCACGGTAAACGCCTTTGTGGGACGCGGGGCTTGCCCGGTTTTTGCGGATATCCGCCCGGACACCTTGAATATCGACGAAACTCAAATCGAGCGGTTGATCACTCCGCGGACGCGCGCCATAATCCCCGTCCATTACGCGGGGGTGGGCTGTGAGATGGATGCGATCCTGGAGATCGCCAGGCGGTACGCAATCCCGGTCATCGAAGACAATGCCCACGGGTTGTTTGGCAAATACCGGGGGCGGTACCTGGGGACCCTGGGCTGCCTGGCCACGCAAAGTTTCCACGAGACCAAGAACTTTACCTGTGGAGAGGGCGGGGCTTTGCTGATCAACGACCTCCAATATATCGAACGGGCGGAAATCTTGCGTGAAAAAGGCACCGACCGCAGCCGCTTCTTCCGGGGTCAGGTAGATAAATACAGCTGGGTAGATTTGGGCTCCAGTTATGTCCCAGCGGATATCCTGGCAGCATTTCTGTACGCGCAGTTGGAAGCCTGGGAAGTTATTCAGGCCAAACGCAAGTATATTTGGGAAGTGTACGCGGATTGTCTTTCGGATTGGGCGGAGAACAACTGCATCCAGACCCCGTATGTACCCGCACACTGCGAACAGTCTTATCATATGTTTTATCTGCTGCTGCCCTCCCTGGCAGACCGGCAGGCGCTGATCGCTCATCTGAAATCACGCGGGATCCTGAGCGTCTTCCACTACCTGCCGCTGCACTGTTCCGAAATGGGCAAGCGGTTTGGATGGAAAGAAGGCGACTGTCCGGTCACCGAAGAAACCAGCGAACGGCTGATCCGCCTGCCCTTCTACAATACTCTGACGGACACCGATCTGGAGTATGTGATTACGGCTGTAAAAGATTTTTGTACCGGTCAAAAGGAGTAACCCTTGAAATGCGGAGTGGACTATATTGGGGTGGGCGTCGGGGCGATCATCGTCGACCCGGACGGGAAATTGTTCCTGGCCCGCCGCGGTCCGCAGGCGAAAAATGAACGCGGGCTGTGGGAGTTTCCGGGCGGATCAGTAGAGTTTGGCGAAAAGCTGTCCGCCGCGCTCCAGCGTGAGATCCTGGAAGAATACGGCATCCAGATCCAGGTGGAAGAGCTGCTCGATGTGGTCGATCACATCCTCCCGGATGAAGGCCAGCATTGGGTTTCACCTACCTATATTTGCAAGCTGGTCTCCGGAACGCCCACCATCCGCGAGCCAGGCAAATGCACCGAAATCGGCTGGTTCCTGCCCGAGGAAATGCCAACTGACCTGACAGTCATCAGCCAGGTCAACCTGAAGAATTATAAAGAGACTCTCAACACAAGGGGACAAAGAGCGCGAAGAAGAAGCTTTTAAAAACTTTGCTTTCTTCGTCTCTTCGTGTTTAATAATTTTTCCAACCAGAGGGTATCCAGATGAAAGTATTGATTACCGGCGGAGCCGGGTATATTGGCAGCACGATTGCCTCAGCGCTGGAAGATACAGGCCATACTCCCGTGATCCTGGATTCGCTGATCACCGGGCGGATTGAGTTCACCCGCGGGCGGATCTTCTATCACGCCGATATCGCCGACACCCAGGCGCTGGAGACGATCTTCCGAGAACATCCGGATATCGTCGCAACCATCCACTGCGCGGCCCTGATCATCGTCCCCGAATCGGTCGCCAGGCCATACGATTACTATAAAGAAAATGTGTCGAAATCTCTGGAGATGTTCCATACCCTGGACCGCCTGGGATGCAAGCGGGTTGTTTTCAGCTCTTCGGCTTCGCTCTACGATCTGGTGCCCGGTTTTATGGTGCGCGAAGACTCGCCGCTGAAGCCGGGCAGCCCTTACGCGCGGACCAAATACATGATGGAGATGATCCTCGCGGACCTGTGTGCGGCCTCCGAGATGCGGGGGATTTCCTTACGGTATTTCAACCCGATCGGGGCAGATCCCCAGATGCGATCAGGACTGCACATCCAGCACCCCACCCTGGTGCTTGGCTTACTGGTGGAGACTGCCCTTGGAAGAAAACCGGTCTTTGATATCACCGGCACCCACTGGCCTACCCGCGACGGCACGGGGATCCGCGATTACGTCCATGTCTGGGACCTGGCGATGGCGCACGTAAAGGCTGTAGAGAACTTCGACGCGGCGTTTGCCCGTTCGGAGCGGCCCGATCAACCGTACCTGGTGATCAACCTGGGCACCGGCCAGGGTGTAACCGTCCGCGAGATCGTCAACGCTTTTGAAAAGGTGTATGGTCAGGAAATTAACAAGCGTGAAATGCCGCCGCGCCCTGGGGATGTCGCCGGCGCTTATGCTAACGCAGATACCGCCCAACGCCTGTTGGGCTGGAAAGCAGAGCTTTCTCTAGAGCAAAGTATCGCGGATGCCTTGAAATGGGGCGAGCTGCGCGTCAAGCTCCTGGACTATACCAAATAAGGGTTTATTCTCCGATTCGTCCGATTTTTGGGTACTTTAAGAATACAAAGGATGTGACATTTGGCGTTGACAAAGGTTCAGCCAACATGTTATCCTACGCACAGTCATCGTAACCAAACTTTTGGAAAGGAAGACCTCTATGCCCTACATTATCACTGAGGATTGCATCATGTGCGGCGCTTGCGAACCAGCCTGCCCCGAAGGCGCGATCAGTGAAGGCGACACCACTTACGTCATCGATGCCAGCAAGTGCACCGCGTGTGCCACGTGCGCCGAGAACTGCCCGGTCGACGCCTGCAAGCCAGAGTAAAGCCCCTGGTTCTCCGCCGCTCATCCGCGAGGTAATATATTTGATCACGGACGAGCACGGAGTTGCACGGACCCGGATGTAAAAACAGTAATACTCAAAAAAACAGAGAACGCTGATTGAAAAATCGGCGTTTTTTGCGTTTCAATCAGAATCCTGTCTTTGGTGTGGTTATGGAATCGACTCTGCCATACGGGTCAAATTTTCGATTGAAACGGAGCCTTCGATCGTTTGGAGATGGTAGGTGACATCCTCTTTCTGCCAGACCAGGTCGATCAGCTCGGGGATATCCCATTGACGGGTTTGCCCGTTCCAGCTCCCATGCACCAGGGCGGCGGGTTGGTCGTTTACGCGCACCTCCTCCACGCTGCCCGTCCCAACCAGAGTCCCCCAATCATAGTTTTCCTGAGTTTTCTCTGCCTGCAGATAGAGAGCCGCACGCTGCTGCGGGCTGCGCCAGGTCAGGCGGATATAGGTCAGGGAAATATCTTCGGCGACCTGCACCTGCTCTTCCAGGTGGTATCCCTCGGGAACCCAGCCGGGGAGAGCAAAAGAGAACGGTAGTTTCTGAAGCGCCTGTTCCAGTGAAAAGGATTCGGGCGTCAGAACCCGGAGAGTGGCGCTGATGGGATAATCCTGCGTCTCGTGGAAATTCAAACCACCGATGCGCCGGATGGCATCCACTACCTTCGCGCGCACGACCGGCGAGGCAGCGAACAAGGCCACGAACAGGGTGAGGCAGATGGAAAAAGACAGGGCAGCCAGGCGTAAAGCAGTTCTGGTATGCCGGGTTGGCTCCGGCTGCTGAGAGATCCGCTGGTACAGGCGGCGGGCAAACTCCGTGCGCGGCTCTCGTTGGAATTGGGACAAAAATCCATCACTCATGGCAAAAGCTCCCACAGACCCCGCAGCCGGGTCACCACCCGGTTCAGGATCGTGCCCACGTTCGTCTCGCTCAACCCGGTCAGTTGGGCAACCGCGCGGTTGGTCAGGTCTGCGCCGTATTTTAGGGCCACCAGGTTGCGCTCCCGCTCGGATAACCCGGCGAGCAAGGCTCCCAGGCGTTCCAGGTCACCGCGGAGTTGGATAGTCTCTTCGATCGAAGGGCCATCCTCGGCCAGCGCCAGGTCTGCCAACCCCGTCTCTGGTTTGCGGCTGCGAAAATAATCGGTCGCCTGGTTTTGGGCGATGGTAAATAACCAGGTAGAGAAGGCGCCCAGGTCGCGGCGGTAGCTGTCTCGCTTTCGCCAGGCTTTTTCAAAGGTAAGCGCGGTCAAATCTTCGGCTGCAGCCTCGTCATTGAGCCGGTAGCGAAAATAATTGTAGACCCGGGGAAGCTGGTCGGTATAGACCTTCTCCCAATCCACCGGCTCTTCCTGGGCCTGCAGGCGCTTGAAGATGCGCAGTTGAGAGATCATCTCAGCTAATTATACGGATCGCATGGAAAGGTATCACGGGAGCCAGTCATAAATCTCATTGTCCACGAAGCTCACCCTTGACAAAAACATCAAGGGTGAGCTTCGTGGATATTTTTATTGGAATACCGGGTAAGTGATCCCGCCATGTGGGAAAACCAACAGGCTGGCCTTGCCCGGGAAACGCTGGCGGGCCTGATCGAGCGCTTGGGGGATCGATGCGCAGAAACGCACGAACGGCAGCCGCTCCTGGGTCTCAGCCGGGATGGTAGGAGCATACATCAGGAGCGACCCATGCCGCATCGCTTGTAGCGCAAAGTACAAAAAGAAGCGGTCTTCTTCTCCCATCCCTTTGAGCTTCAGCCTTGGCACCATGCGCACTAAAAGGGGCGCGAGCGTTTTGAGCGAACTGCGTCCCAGGGGCAGCTTGCGGTTGGCCAGTCCAAAGACCCCCACTCCCTCCTCAGCGCGGACGAGGGTAATCAACACTCCTCCTGGCCGCAGAGCGCGCACGGTGTTTGCCAGGGCTTTTACCCCCTGGCGCAGATCCTGGTCCATGGGGTGAGAATCGGTAATGACGATGTCGGCGGCGCCCGGGACACAAACTCCATAGAGTTGAGCGCTCACCTGAGCGCCCGCGCGGTGAGCTCCGATCGGGTGTCCGCAGACGATCTTTACAATCTGGAGCGTGTTATTCAACACGCTGTTTACAATAAAAACCGGCGGTTTGAGCATACCGGCGGCTTCCTCAAGGTCCAGACGCATCGGGTTGCTTTCAATTGGCTGTCCCACCATGTTGAAAGTGTCCGGGGTGCAGTTCAGGCTGTGGTTGTGGGCGATGGTTCTGCGCCCGGCGACACCGGGAACGATATTCTTATATCCACCCCCAAAACTGGCGATAATGTGCGGCTCGATACAGCCAATCGACACTACCAGATCGGCTTCCGCCACCGTCCGGTTGACCCATACGGGTGTGCCGCGGCGAGTGGTTCCCAGAAGGGCCAGACTCTCTAAGTCGTCGCAGGCCGGGTTATCAAAATTCAAACCGGAAAGATCGGCAAAACCGATCCGGGCGGCGATTTCCCCGGCGGGCATCGGCCGGTGCAGCCCCAGCGCGGGCACCACGGTCAGGTCCTGGCGAGAGAGCCCCACTTGATCCAGATCAGCCAGCACTTCGGGAAGAATGCGCGCGACTGGCGTAGGGCGGCTGCCGTCGTCGATCACCAGGGCAACCTTCATCCCAGGCCGGACCAGATCGACGAGACGCGGAGAGCCAATCGGGGATTGGAGACTGCGCCGCACTTCAGCCTGCGGGTCGGCTGCCGGGGACAGCGCAGCCGGCTCCAGAACTCCTTTTATTTGCCATCCATCTGGCAGAGTTAGCTGAACTGTTTCTTTTCCCCAAGGAAGACTGACCGGATTGTGACCCATTTTGACTCCCTCCTTTTTTTCTAACTGGGCGCGGCCGAAGACGCCAAAGGCTCAGCGTCTGTGCCTGTGTACGCCACCTTCTTCTTCCATGCCCATTCATCAATATCGAATGCTCTCCCCAAGTGTACAACGAGAGCGGAGTTTCGCGCAACCAAAAAAATGAGCTTCTCCGATTGCCTTATTGCCTGCTTTTCAGTAAAATCTCCTTATAACATTTTTATTGTCGTATTTATGATGCCCGGCGAGGAATTATGGAATCGATCCTCTCTCCTTCTCCACATTTCCACCTGGTCTCTCTGGCCGATGGAGCCTACGCGGCTATCGCAACGCCGGGGGGAGCCGCGGTGAGCAACGCTGGCTTTGTCGACCTGGGCGAACAGACGATCATCTTCGACTCTTTTCTAACCCCCCGGGCGGCGGCAGACTTGCGCGTAGCAGCGGAAAACTTTACCCACCGGACCATTTCCTATGTCATAAACAGTCATTGGCATAACGATCATATCCGCGGTAACCAGGTTTTTCCACCCGATACCGAGATTTTATCCACTCGGATAACGCGCGGGTTGATCGAAAACAAGGCTTTCCTTGAAGTTCAACAAGACGCCGAGGTGGCTCCAGGACGGATCAGGGAGATGGACGATCTGGCGGCAGCCGAAGGCGACCCTGACAAAAAAGCGGAACTCGCGAATTTGGGAGGATACTACCGGACGCTGGCCGAATCCACCCAGCGATTGAAGCTGCGCCCGCCAACCTGGGTTTTCGAGGGACGGTTAGTTTTTCACGGGTCCAAACAGACGGCCGAGCTGATCGAAGTTGGACCGGCTCATTGTGAAAATGACATGCTGCTGCATCTGCCCGAGGCAAAATCGGTGTTTGCATCCGATCTGATTTTTATAGAGAGCCATCCGTATCTGACCGAAGCGGATCCCGACAACTGGCTGCGCGCGCTCGACCTGATCGAGCGCCTGGCGCCAGAAACTATCGTCCCGGGGCATGGTCCGCTTGGGCGGATGGAAGATCTCCAGCGTATGCGGGGTTATCTGATGTATTTGATAGAGTTGGCCGGCCGGCTGGTAGATCGAAACGATCCGGTCGAGGCGGTTTACCAGCAGTCTATCCCACCTGCTTATGCAAGATGGAAATTAGGACAGTTCTATCATACAAACCTGCTCTACCTGTACAACCGCTGCATGCAAACTCTGCATCATCCAGCGCGCAGACAGGGATGAACGGGCATACCGGGCGACCATTCACAGGCATGTTATAATCTTTTTATGGATACTTCCCCCGAAGAGACAACCCCTATCCAGGCAGAATCGAGAGATGACACGGTCACCTTCAAGCGGTCTCACCTGTACGCGGTCCTGCTCCCATTGGCGTTTGTTGCTGGTCTGAGCCTGGGGTATGTGTTCTGGGGACGCTCCGTGCAGTCTCAAACGGATAGCGCAAATGCGCCGCGCGCTTCGGCCCAGAACCAGCCGGCTGCTCCAGACCAGGCTCCATCTGGCAACCCTACCCGTTATGATGTCCCCACCGACGATGACCCGTCTCTGGGTCCAGCTGACGCGCCGATCACGATGATCGAGTTTAGCGATTACGAATGTCCTTACTGCCGTAAATGGCATAACGAGGTATTCAAACCGCTGATGTCCAATTATGCCGGCAAGATCCGGTTTGTCTACCGTGATTTCCCGCTCTCTTCCTCCCATTTTAACGCGCAGCCGGCGGCCGAAGCGGCCAACTGCGCGGGGGAGCAGAATCAATATTGGGAATTTGCCGACAAAATGTTTGCCAGTGAAAGCGGGTTGGGCAGCGAGATGTACCTCCAATCCGCTAAAGAATTGGGGTTGGATCTGGAGAAATTCAGCGAATGTGTTAGCAGCCGCAGGTATGAGGATGAAGTCACCGCAGATTACGAGTATGCCGCCAACCTGGGGATCCGCTCTACCCCTACCTTTTTTATCAATGGTCTGGCTCTGATTGGCGCGCAGCCGTACGAAGTATTCCAAACGGTGATCGACCAGGAACTGGCCGGAGAAATTCCATAATCGACAAATTATGAAAAAAATCGTTGTCGTCGCGGGGAATATTGGCGTTGGCAAGTCAACTCTGGTTGAGATGTTATGCCAGAAGTTGGATTGGCAGCCTTTTTACGAGCCGGAAGCGACCAACCCCTACCTGTCAGATTTTTACCAGGATATGCCGGCCTGGTCCTTCCATTCGCAGATCTTCTTTCTCACCCACCGGCTGCGCGCCCACCGCCAGCTGCTGAACCATCTCACCTCGGCCATGATGGACCGCAGCGTCTATGAGGATGCGGAAGTATTTGCCCATAACCTCTATTTGCAAGGCTACATCCACCCCAGAGATTACGAAACCTACCGGGAACTCTACCTCGTTCTGACCGAATTTCTTCCCCCGCCAGACCTGGTGATCTATCTGCGGGCATCTGTCTTTACGCTGGTACAGCGCATCTCCCACCGCGCGCGGGAGTACGAGCGAAATATCAGCCCCGAATATTTGGAGCAGATCAACCAGCTGTATGAAAAATGGATCTCAGCTTTTACGCTGTGCCCGGTATTGACCGTCCCGGCGGATAACCTGGATTATGTCGCCCACCCCAACCATCTAGACTTGATTGCCCGTAAGGTCATCGAAAAAATGACCGGGAAAGAAGAAGTCGTGTTTGCTCCCGAAGAGCTTTCCGAGGGGATTTAGTCGGTATAGTCGAATCGAGAATCAAAAGAGGGGGCAGCGATATATGAATCGCTGCCCCCTTATAAATTTACTCTGTCACCCATCAGGCTGACTGCTTGGGAGTGACCACCAGTTTTATGGCCGTGCGAACTTTGCCATCAATATCTACGTCCACAAACTCAGGAACGCAAACGACAGGGATACCATCCCCTTCCAAATATCCCTTAGCCAGAACCAAGGCTTTGATTGCTTGATTGACGGCTCCTGCGCCAATCGCCTGGACTTCAGCATGCTTATGCTCGCGCATGACCCCGGCAATGGCCCCCGCGACGGCGGCTGTGCGGGAGTTGGCCGACACTTTGATTACGTCCATTGTTCTTCTCCCTTCACTTGTGTTGTTACGTGGTGCGAAATTAGTCACAGGGGGCGCCTTTCTATATTATCAATTGTATGGTTAATAGTTGGTGAGAGCAACTCTAATTAGTCCCCTTCCTCTGGCAACATCGTAAGATTGATCTAAATTCTACTTGATTTCAGGATTCGATTCAAGCTAGGAGAATCCCTATCCATTTATGTTTAGAATATGGTTAATAGTTGTTATAGTAGGGGCTGGGGATATGTGGATAAATGCCGGACACCTTCCAGTTTCTCGTATATGTGTCGGTTGCACTGCTTACCAACCCGTAGCGATGGGGGGTACCGCGAAGTATTTTATCCACCTATCCCTGTGGAGAAAAGCGAAGTTTTGATCACTGTTTTCCATGAGGATAGGCAAAAAATAGCCCCACAATAGATATAGGTCGAGTCAAAAAGCACCCCCCATCTGTGGGGGGTGCTTTTTGGACGTTTCTGCTTTGATTCTCGAACAGTTGAGCCAGTTTTCCACAGGGGACTCGAGTTATCCACAGTTTTCCGCAGGTTATCCACAGTTTTTTGGTAAAAACGGCCTATAGCTATGCAATCCGATTGTTTTTGCCGATAAAATCATAAAAGCGGGGCATCGTACAGGTGGGGGGATCATGCGCCGTTCTCGCGAGCCCAAATTTCGAGCGATTCTTCTACGTTGTCCAGATAAGCATCCAGGCCCGCCAACCGGTCGGCAAATGCGGCTGCATCCAGACCCAAAGCTGCGCAGGCGGCCGACCAGCCAACCTGTTCGCCGGGCAGGCTCTCGACGGCCCTGTTCCAGGTGCTGAGCAGCGGCCAGATCGCGTACTGTGGATGGTCGCTGTTTAAGAAGGTTAGGATCGCGCGCTCGTAATAAGCCAGGCGGGTGGGGTGGAGATGAGCGGGTGCATCCGGCTGATCTCCGGCTGCCTGGAAATCAGCTTTCCACAGGGGCAGCCATTCTTTGACCCTATCGACTTCAACCAGGTGTGTGCCTAACAACCCCTGCAGCCCGGCTGCCAGGCCAGGGATATGCACATTTTCTGTGCGTTCGGCATACTGGACGAGAAACCTTCGCTCGGAGAGGGGCGACCCGGTCAAGCAGGCGATTGCATTGGCGGCCTGTTCGATGGCATCCAGGTAGTGGCTGATGCTGCCTTCCGCGCCATCTTCTGCGTTCTGCAGCTCGATCCAGGTTTGGCGGGCTTTCTCGGCCAGCGGGCGGACACGCCCAACCACATTGCCGGCCTGCCAGAACTGCGAGCGCACGCTGGCCTGGGTGAATTCGAACCAGTGTTGGGTATCGTGGAGCAAGATAGGGTTATCGTACAATGTAAAACCAAGCCAGGGATCCAACCGGAGATGGCGTGGTTGGCGGTATAAGGCCTGGTTGTGGTGAGCGATATCCAGATGCACGTCCGGGCTAAGCCGGACGATTTCGCGAGCCTGGGCCGGTTCGTTGTCGTGGATAAAGAACAGGTCGATATCTGTGGTCCCGCCAAGCAGCGGATCGGCCAGCAACAGCGACCCTGCCGCGTACGCGGATATGATCCCCCGGTTCGACCGTGTTCGCTGGGCGACAGTCTCCTGGGCTAACTTCAGCAAGGTATCACGTGTAATGCGCATAAGCTCCCCTGGATCAGCGCGAAAAAAAAACCATCATAGAAACCTGGCCAATAGAGCGTTCATACGAGGAGTGGAAGTTCTGGCTGGAAGGGCGCCATCCGTAAAGCCTGGCGGATGCGGTTCTCAATGCTCTTTAAATGCACAGGGTTGTGGACAAAATCCAGATCGTTTGTATCAATGGTCAGTACCGCACTATGGTGAGCGTGGTCGTTAAAAAAATCTTCGTAAGCCCGGTTGAGCTGATCGATATACGTGTGCTCCATCTGGCGTTCATAAGGCCGGTCGCGCAGAGCGATGCGCTGCATCAGCGTATCGGTGCTCGCCCGTAAATAGATCACCAGGTTTGGCATCGGGATCTTTTCGATCAACGCTTCGTGAACCCGATAATACATTTCCAATTCGTCACCGCTCAAATTGATGCGGGCAAACAAGGCGTCCTTTTCAAATGTATAATCCGAGATCAGGCTGCGGCCGTCCGCCAGCATTTGCGGGACCGTGCTGCGCTGCTGCCGGTAGCGGCTGAGCAGAAAAAAGAGCTGGGTTTGGAATGCATAACGGGCGCGGTCGGCATAAAAATCCGACAGGAACGGGTTCTCTTCAAACACTTCCAGGAGCAGTTCCGTATTCAAAAGCGGCTGCAGCAAGCGGGCAAGCGTGGTTTTACCAACCCCGATCACCCCTTCAATAGACAGATACATGGACTCTCCATGGTCGGAAAATTGGCGGCTCATAAGCTTGACAGGCGCGGGTTCTGATCTAAACTAAAAACAAATATACCACATTTGCTGAGACAACATAAAGGAGAACCTCCCATGCCATCCCTCAACCGCGTGCAGTTGATCGGGCGTCTCGGAAAGGATCCGGAGACGCGCTTCACAACGAACGGAAAAAAGGTTTGCAGCTTTAGCCTGGCCGTCGACCATCGCTGGAAAAGCGCGGATGGAGAGGCCAGGGAGGCCACCCAATGGGTGACCATCGAGGCCTGGGGGAAGCTGGGGGAGACCTGCCAGCAGTACCTGCAGAAAGGCCGCCTGGTTTTTCTGGAAGGACGCCTGCATACCGACCGGTATGAGGAGAAAGGCGAAACACGATTTTTTACTAAGGTGGTCGCCACTCAGATGCAAATGTTGGACCGCAAGCCGGAAGAAGAACCTGTGGGGGAAATGGCTCAGGAGGAAGGGTAAAGCGAAAAACGTAGTGGGTAAAACGTAAAACGTAAAAAACCGTGGAAGAGCCCATCCTCCGCGGTTTTCTTACGTTTTACGCTTTACGCCTTACATTCTATTTCTGTACCGGTATAGCTTCCAACTGATCCACCAGACTGGCAATCACATCGAAACCACCCTGCCAGAATTCGGGTTTGTAAACGTCGATCCCGGCCTGAGAGAGCAGCTGGACCGGAGCGACTGACCCGCCGGCAGCCAGGATTTGTTTGTAGCGCGGTTTGAAGCTTTCCCCTTCAGCTTTGAACTGCTGATACAGCGACATGACCAGCAGCTGGCCAAAAGCATAGGCGTAGACATAGAACGGAACGTTGTAAATATGCGGGATGGAAACCCACTCCCAGCGGAACTCATCACTGAGCTCCACAGCCTCGCCAAACTGCAGGCGCAGGTTGTCCAGATAAGCATTGGCCAGGTCGTCCACCGAAGCGGCCTGGCGGGTCATCTCGTGAGCTGTGCGCTCGAAGAGCGCGAAAAATGCCTGGCGTTGGATGGTGGCATACGCGTCATCCACCTGGCGGAAGAGCAGATCGCGGCGGACATCTTCATCCTCTTCCTGCGCCAGCAAACGGTCGACCAGGATCATTTCACCAAATGTGGAAGCGGTTTCGGCCAGGGGCAAGGAAGCATGATGGGTGAAGAGTGTGTGTTGGTCGGCCAGCATGGAATGGATCGCGTGTCCCAATTCGTGCGCCATGGTGGCCACGTCATCCGGCCGTCCCTGGTAATTCAGCTTGACCCACGGGGTAATCCCGGGAACCACGGTCCAGCAAAAAGCCCCACTCTGCTTGCCTTTGCGCACCTCGCTGTCCAGGTGGTTCTGTTCGAAGACGCGCCGGGCCAGGCTTTCGATTTGTGGGTCAAACTCACGGAATGAGTCGAATACCAGACGTGCGGCGGTGTCAAAATCAAAGCTTTTTTCGGACTTGACTACCGGGGCGTAGATATCATAGCGGCGCAGGCGCTCCATCCCGAGCCAGCGGGCTTTTAACTGGAAGAAGCGCTGGAAGATAGGCGTATTCTTCTGGCTGACGTCCAACAACGTGTCCACCACTTCATCGGGGATATCATTGGCCAGGTTGCGAGCGGAAATGGGGCTAGCGAAATGGCGCAAATTGACCTGCTCGTTGCGCCAGTCGCGTACCAGGGTCTGGTACATCTGCCCCAGGATAGGGCCGTCCTTGCCGTATACGTGGTAAAGCTCCCGGTAGGCCGCCTCACGCAGCTCCGGGCGGTGCTGGCGCGCGTAGACCATCAATTCGCCGCGGGTCAGCTCCCTGGTTTCCCCATCTACCTCAAGCTTGAAGGTGTACCGGTTGGTGATCGAGTCATACAGGGTATTGAGCGCGCTGGCCCCGGTGACATTCTTGATGTTGACAATTTTCTCTTCTGCCTCTGTCAGAGTATGCGGTTTGAAATGGCGCATTTCTTCCAGCCAATACCGGTAATCTCCCGCGCCAGACATCAGGCGCTGCGCCTGGGCCTCCTCGATATCCTTCCACCACAGGCTGAAAAATAAAGTGCGGTTTCCTAACTCGGCCAGGAACTGCTCGATGCGCGCCATCAAGGTTTGCGCGTTCTGGTTTTGGGTGTCTTCGGTAAACCACAGCCCGGCATAAGAATACAATACATTGCCATCGTGGTGGATACCCTCGAGCTGGCGGACGATCCCCATGAATTCATCGTTGTCCATCTCGTCCGAAAGCAGCGGGCGTACTTTTTCGAACTCGCCCACCTTTTCTTCTAACTTTTTAAAGGTTGCCTCCAGCTCAGGGCTGTCGGGTGAAGGGTAAAGCTCGCTCAGGCTCCAGCGAGCCTGGGTGAAGGTTGGAACACTGGTCGTCATATGTTTGTCTCTCGCTTTCCAAAAATTGTAAAAATAGGATTACCTATAGCTCACAATCCATCCGGCTCTTCATCCGGAGCGGCCAGCTCGGCCTGGCTTGCCTCGCGGTAGTTCTGCCGGAGTTGATCGATGGATTGGACCCGGCCCGTAACCGGATCCTTGAAATACCAGAAATCCCAGCCGTTCGCGGGACCCTGGCGGATGGTGCGGGCAATCTGGTGGATCGATCCGCGCTGCCCCTGGTATTCCAATGATCCGTCGGCCAGGATACGGGCAGGATGTTCTTCACGCGCGGCAAACTCGGGGGTGGTTCCATAAAATATGGTCTGTCCCGGCTCCAGGTATGAGTATTCGATCAGGGTGCCGAATGGGATGCGGGCCTGCTTGCGTGGATTTAGAGTATAGAAAATGGCCGGGTCAAATTCCAGCTGGGTCACAGCCTCGATGCGCTGGCGGGCAATTTCCACGTAAAAGGGGCTGCGCTCGACGCCGATAAAATGGCGGTGCAGTCGGCGGGCTACGGCGCCAGTGGTGCCGGTGCCAAAGAATGGATCCAGGATCGTGTCCCCCGAATTCGAGCTGGACAGCAGCACGCGGTAAAGCAGTGCTTCCGGTTTCTGGGTGGGGTGCGCCTTTTGACCGTTGACGCGCAGGCGCTCCTTGCCAGTACAGATGGGCAAGCGCCAGTCGCTGCGCATCTGTACTCCTTCGTTTAAATCTTTCATGGCCTGATAATTGAAGGTGTACTGTGCGCCTTTTTCCTTTTGAACCCACAGCAAGGTCTCGTGAGCGTTTGTAAAGCGCACTCCGCGGAAATTGGGCATAGGATTTAATTTTTCCCACACCAGGTCATTCAGTATCCAGAACCCCATATCCTGGAGGATCGCACCGATGCGGTAGATATTGTGATACGAGCCGATCACCCAGAGCGTCCCCGTCTGCTTGAGCACCCGCCGGCAGGCGGCCAGCCATTCGCGCGTGAATTGGTCGTAGGCGGCAAAACTCTCAAAGCGGTCCCAATCATCATCGACCGCATCTACCAGGGTCATATTGGGGCGCCAGAGTTCCTGTTGGAGCTGCAAATTATACGGCGGGTCGGCAAAGATCACGTCGACGGATTCGGCCGGCAGGCTCTCCAATATTTCTCGGCAGTCACCCAGGATCACCTGGTCCAGAGGTAATTCCGTTAGACCGGGTCCACCCGGCGAGGTACGAACGTTCAGCAGCGGTTCGGTGTCCATGGCAGCTCCTCAGGTGTATTTTACCCGAAGCGGAGTCTGCATGCAAAAGGGTAGGTTCTTCCGTTCGGATTATTCTTTTAGCAATTCCAGCATGTGAGGATGGAGGATAGGGTTGGCGGCGAGCACCGAGCACGGCGGGGTGAGGTAGTCGCGGTCGCCGGACAGTTTGGTCACTATGCCCCCGGCTTCTTCGCAGATCAGCCCACCAGCGGCGATATCCCATGGGCTGATGCTTATCTCCCAGAAGCCATCCAACCAGCCGGCGGCGATGTAGCACAGGTCCAGGGCGGCGGACCCCAGCCGGCGTACCCCCTGGCTGAGACGGGTAAATCGCGAGAAATGATCGAGGTTATTATTCCGGTTTTCCCAGGCATCGTAAGGGAACCCGGTGACCAGCAAGGATTGGATCATCTCGGTAGTGGGCGAGACACGCAGCCTTTCCTCGCCCAGGTAGGCCCCGCTCCCGCGTTCGGCCTGGAAGGATTGGTCGCGGGTTGGGTCGTAAACCACTCCCAGGCGCACTTCCCCGCGGTAGGCGTATGCGATCGAAACACAAAAAATGGGCAGCCCGTGAGCATAATTGAGCGTCCCATCCAGCGGGTCGATATACCAGCAGTGTTCTTGACTGCCCTCCAGCGCGCCGCTCTCTTCCGCGAGGATGCGGTGCCCCGGGAACTTTTGCCGGATCGAATCGATCAGCAGCTTTTCGGACTGGTGGTCGACTTCGGTGACCAGGTCGACCAGGCCTTTGTGGCGGATCTGGTGTTCCAGCCCATACCCGGCGCGTAAGATTTCCCCTGCCCGGCAGGCCATATCGACCAGGTCATTCAATTCTGGGAGCATAGATACCTCTTGTTCTGAATAAAGAATAAACCGCGGAGATGCAGAGACCACAGATGAGATAGTTAGCCGGTTTTTGTAAAGCCGGAGGACTTCATTTCGTCCAGGATACGGAAAAGTTGGTTGAGCTCAACCTGGATTTCATCCCGGTCGCTGACTGCCTGAGCCAGCAGGGCTTGAAAGGCCGGTTTCTGCTCATCAGGCAGATTTTGGAGCAGGCGTTCGGTACGGGCAATCTGGGTGTTTTTGTGGCGCAGTTTGCTTTCCAGGCGCGCCCGGTACCCCTGATAAAAATCGCGTTCACCCAGCGGCTGTGGGATAGTGGGGTTTCCCTGGGTCAGCACCTCGGCAATGGTCAGCAGGAAGTCTTCGGTATCGATAGGTTTCTCGATAAAGCGCACCGCTCCCAGGCTGAGCGCAAAAGTCTTGTCTTCGGATGTGATATAGGTTGCCGAGAGAAAGATGATCGGGATCTGGTTGGTGAGTGGATCCTTGCGCAAAGTGTGCACCAATGCATACCCGTCCATTTTTGGCATCAGGATATCGGTGATGATCAGGGCGGGGCGCTGTTTCTGGATCTGATCCAGGGCCTCCTGCCCATTGCGGGCGCTGACCACCGGGTACCCTTTAAAACGCAGAGTAACTTCCAGCAGTTCCAGGATATTGGGTATATCTTCAACGACAAGAATGGGGCCGTAAGGAATGTTCATGTCTCTTATTATACAAACGATTGGTTATCTAATCCCGTGTTCTTCATCGGCGAGACGGGTGAAGAAATTTTCAAGGTAGGTATGGCGCTCGGCGGCCAGCGCGCGGGCTGTGGGTGTAAACAGGCGGTCCTTGACCTTGCTCAGCTTGAACAGGTATTCGTGGTAAGAGGAATGCGGCTCGCCGGGCTCTTTTTCTCCGGTTTGGATGAAATGGGTAGATGGTTCCGCGTAGACCGGTTGGCCATCCAAAACTGCATAGGCGATAGTACGGGCTGCCCCGATCGCTCCCAACACATCCAGTTTATCCGCGTCGAACAGGATCTGCGCTTCGAGGGTGGCCGGCGGCTCGCGGGTATCCCGATAGCGGTGGGCGCGGATGCAGTGCAGTACGGCTTCGATGCGCGCGGCGGGCCAGCCTTCGTGTTCCAGGATTTGCCGGGCAAACTCGGCGGAATGCTGGTGGTGGCTGGCGCGGTCCTGTTCCTCCCCGCCGGGGGCGCTGCCCTGCGCGTCGTGCAGCAGAGCCGCAGCGCGGACGATCTCCAGGTCTGCCCCCTCTGTATGGGCCAGGCGTTCGGCCATGCGGTAGACCCGCATGACGTGATCGAAATCATGGACGAGGTCTGCCCCGGCATACCAGGCGCGGGCGGTTTCAACGGAAGGCATTGATCACCACCAGCACCACACCTGACAGCAAGATCAGTCCGCAGCCGGTCGCCAGCACGCGCATGGCCAGTTTCAGCACCGTGCGCAGCACGATCCAAACGACGGCTAGACCAACGACCAGGATGGCGATCTGGAAAAGGTTCACCTGGCTCAGATCCATCTAATCCTCCCACACAGAAAAAACCTGTCCTTTTTTGATCACCTGGCGGACCAGGTTAGTTCCAAAACGATAGCCGAGATGGCGGTAATCGGAGACGGAGAGCAAGATCAGGTCGGCCTGTTTACCCGGTTCGAGCGAACCGACCCGCCCGGCTTGCCCGATTGCGGCGGCGGCGTTGATGGTGGCGGCGGCGATGGCCTGCGCGGGGGTCAGGCGCAGATACCGGCAGGCCAGGGCGATCACAAACTGCATGCTTTCGCACCAGCCCGTACCCGGATTGATATCGGAGGCGACCGCCAGCAGCCCGCCGGCAGCCAGGATCTCGCGGGCGGGGGTGTAGTGCGGGTCCGCCAGCCCAAAAGGCGTGCAGGGTAGGGCAACCGCTACAGTATTGCTCCTGGCCAGCGCCTGGATGTCTTCCGGGCTGGTTTTGACCAGGTGATCCGCCGAACAGGCTCCCAGTTCGGCTGCCAGGCGCGAGCCGCCCAGGTTGTCAAATTCATCGGCGTGAATTTTGATCGGGAAACCCAGCTCTCGGGCCGCTTCCAGGATGCGACGGCTTTGCTCCAGGGAGAAAGCGCCCGTTTCACAAAACACATCCACAAAAGGTAAGGCGCGCTGCGGGGTATGTTTCTTCCACCAGTCACGCAGCGCGGGGAGCATACTGCTGCAGATGAGAGCAGTATAGCCCTCTGGGTTGTCTTTATACTCCGGGGCAATCGCATGCGCGCCGAGGAACGTGGGGACCAGCTCCAACGGCCCTTCTGCGTCCAGGGTGAGCAGGGTCTGGAGCTGCTGCATCTCGGAGGCCATTTGCAGCCCGTACCCGGTCTTGGCTTCGGCGGTGGTCGTGCCGTGGCGGAACAGGCTGCGGGCGCGAGCCCGGGTCTGCTCCAAGAGCTCTTCCAGGGCGGCGGAGCGGGTAGCCTGCACGGTGGAAAGGATCCCGCCGCCGGCCGCCAGGATCTCCAGGTAGCTCTTGCCTTGCAGGCGCATCTCGAACTCGGCTGCCCGGTCTCCGGCCCATACCAGGTGGGTATGTGGATCGACAAAACCGGGCATCACCACCTTCCCGGAGGCATCCAGCCACAATTCATCGGGATATGCGTCTTTCAGATCCTGGCTGTTTCCAACGGCAACAATCGTTTCACCCTGGATGGCAATCGCGCCATTTTCGATGATCCCCAGGCTGCCCAGGATCTGGCCGCGCTGCGGGCCGCCGGCCAGGGTAAGAAGTTGAGAGGCGGAGTGGATGAGCATGGGAGAAGGAGAAAGGATGAAGGAGAGAGGATGAAGGATAAAGGATAAAGGATAAAGGATAAAGAAGTACGGGTATTATCTCATGAAGTAAACGGAATGCAAGATTCACTCCAAGTTTGTTGGCCAGGTAAGCTGCCCCAGGGTAATGAAAGTTCACCGTTTTTCGATCGTGGCTGGTCTGGCTCACTAAATCCACTGTCCCTATATTTGGTTAATAAAAAACCTACTCCTGCACTTCCACCCGCCGCAGGATGAGCGCGGCCGCCAGGTTGAAAAGGATCGTCGCGGCGACATTGGCCAGGATGCCCCATTGGAAAAGGAATGGAGCCAGGACGGCGCCCAGGGCCCGGCCCAGGGAGAAGAAAGCCACATTGGTGGCCAACAATGAAGCGCGGGCGTGCGGGAGGACGGCCGAGATCAGCGGCAAAGCCGAGACGATGGTAATTTCAGAAGAGATATAGAACAAAAATAGTCCCGCCAGCGCGCCCCAAACCGAGCGGCCAAGCCAGGGGAGGAGCAGGGCAGCCAGGATATTCAAAGCCAGACCCAGGCGGATGGAGCGCTCCTTGCCCAGCCGGTCCACCAGCAGAGCGGTCAGTCCCTCGCCGCCCAGCTCGGAGAGCCCGATCACTGCCGAAGCGGCGCCCAGGGCGGCGATCTTGAGACCATAGCTGTTTTCCAACCACACCCCAAATACCAGGTTGACCGACTCATTGGCCGCGGTCATCATCATGCTCATCGCCAATCCGGCCCGGGCAGCCGGTGAGGCCAGCACCGTGCGGAAATTCCGCCAGAGGGTTGGGCGCCCGTTCTCGGGCGCGGGATCGGCGGGGAGCAGCCAGGCCATCAGCGCCAGGGCCAGCGCTCCCAGGATTGCCAGGAATATAAATGGAGCCGTCCAATTCAGCCGCGAGATCAGCAGCCCCATGAATGGGATTCCCAGAATAAAGCTGAGCGACCAGCTCAGCTCGGTGATTGCCAGCGTACGACCGCGCTGCGCATAAGGGATGCGGTCCCCCAGATAGGCTTGCAGGGCAGGCAGAAAGACATAGTTGCCAAGGGTGGAGAGGATCAGGGAGAGGATAAAGGCCGGGTATGTGGGCCAGATTGCAACCAGCCCGGTCCCAGCGGTAAACAACCCCAGGCCGAGCAGCATACCGGTTTTCCGGCCGCGGCTGTCCGAGACGGAGGCCAGGAAGGGCCCCAGGGTCCCGGTCAGCGAGCGCGCGGTAAGGGCCAGCGATACGGCCGGAAGCTCTACTCCTAACCCGCGGCTAAAAACCGTGAGGAAAGGGTAGAGCATTCGATAAGATGTATGTAATATGATCCGGACGAGGGTGATCAGAAAAACTTGCACACGCAGGGATGAACGCATGCAGGAAATATACGGTGGAAAACGTAATCCGTAAAGCAAAACGGCGCTACGAGTTTTCTTTTCCTAGATCTCCCGGAACCGGCCTGTCTTCCAGAATCTGGCGATCTGGGCTGCCACCAGGCAGTTCAGAACGACCAGGATGGCAAAAAATATCTGGATCGGCGCGGCGCTGGACTGCAGGATAGGCGAGTCGGGATGCATGACGCTGACCAGGTTGTTTAGCGAGAAAAGCAGGAGCGCCGCGTAGAGCACATTGGCAGCCATAGATAGGCCAGGGTGGGCAAACAGAGCCAGCCCGACCTGGACCAGCAGCCCAACGATGGCCAGGGTCAGGGATGTGCGCCAGCGCGGCTCATCCAGAAACAACCCTCCCCAGTTCAACTGCATGACCAGCAGCGACATGGGCAGTTGAACGAGCCAGAGCGTCAGACCGGTACGCGCCAGGGATTGAGACCAGGCAAACAACCCCGGCTTGCGCGCCAGGAGCATCACCAACCCGGATATCCCGGATGCTGTAAAGGCAAGAATGGCGCTCCAGACAAGCGCGCCGTGCAGGTAAACCAGGCGAGCGCCGCTGCCCAGCGTTTTTTCCGCGGGCGCGATCAGTGTAACCAGGGCCAGCAGACCCAGGGTCAGAACGAACCAGATCCATCCAGGAAGCATGAAAGACCGGTGGGAGACCAGATTCGACAATATTCCTCCATCAAAAAATCCCTCCCGGTCAGGAACACGGGAGGGGATTATGAAGACGAATAGACCAAACAGATCGGCGGGCCCTGTTCCCGGTCACTCGGAAGCAGCTTGGGGAGGCTCCGGAAGGGCAACCAGGTAAGCCTGGTTTGTATCGTACCGGTCGATCAGACCAGATTTTTTTAGGGTGGTCAGGTCTTGATCTTGCGCGGTGTGGCTGATCTCATTTTCCTGGCATTCCAGCATTTCACCGGTCAGGATATCCTGGTAGCGGTTTTTACCCCAATCTACAACGACCCGACCATCTTTCAGGATCAGGATCCAGTGACGACTAACCGGTGTTCCACCTGGCATAATACCTCGCAGTGCGAACGAGCAGAATTGGATCGAGGCTGCTGCGTAGGGGTGTAGCCCGCGGATCAGGCAGCTGGGGACAGTTCTGGCTGGCGGACAAACTCGGCAAACGAGGTCTTCTTCAAACGGTTGACCAGGTCAGCCTGAGTATCGCACCACAATGGACGGAGGGGGCAGTCTTCGCCAAACGGGCATCCGGTTGCGCTGTCCGTGCACTCGTTCAACTGGATCGGGCCGTCAATGGCTTCGACGACTTCCAGGATGGAAATTTCCTCGGGGAGGCGGGCCAGGGAGACACCACCCCGGGCGCCTCGCGATGTGTGGATCAAACCGGCAATCGATAACTGTGAGATGATCTTAGCCAGGAAAGATGGTGGAATCCGTTGTTCTTCCGCAATATGACTGGTTGCGGCCCGCTGGTTGGGCTCCATTTGAGCGAGGTAGAGCATAGCTCGAAGTGCGTAATCGGCCTGTCGCGTGATCTGCATAGTTTTGTCCTCTTTAGGTAATTTCGATAATTCTTATCGTTTTATAGTCTATAAGATAACCCTTTCTGCGACAAGTGACAGACATCATCCATCCGAGATGACCTTAAGCGGGCGAATTTGATACTTTTGATGTAAATATATAGAGGGCGGTGTAGGTTATAATGGGCGCATGACCAATTACCGCTTCTATACAGATATCGTCGTCCGGTATGGGGATCTCGACCCCCAGGGCCATGTCAATAATTCCAGATTCTTTACATTTATCGAACAGGCGCGGATCTTATACCTGACCGACCTGGGTCTGTGGCAGGGGGGTGACTTTTTGGACCTTGGGTTGATCGTCGCCGATGCCCATGTGGCTTTCCTCGCCCCGATAAAGCTCGGACAAACTGTGCGGGTTTGGACGCGGGTGACCCGCATCGGGAATAAGAGCCTGAATTTCGAATATGATCTGGTCGATGCGCAAACGGGAGACCGGTTTGCGCGCGGGGATACGGTGATGGTGGCGTACGATTACCACACCGACCAGACCATCCCTGTACCCGCTGACTGGCGCAGTAAGATCACCGTCTTCGATGGTCTCGCTCAGCAAACCCATAACCCGCCTGCCGAGACGGCGTAGCTGCCGCGCTTTCGTCCGTTCGGGCGATTTCGGAGTCTCGGATCACGAATTAATCCTCAAGAGGGCCTTATGTCTTTGCCACCCATTGACACTACCTACATGCTCGACTTTCTCAGAGATCTGCTCAATACACCCAGCCCAACCGGTTTTGCTGAGGCGGCGGTTGCCCGGGTAGAAGAAAGCCTGGCCGGATTCCCGGGTCTGGAATTGACCCGCACCCGCAAAGGCGCCCTGGTAGCTGCCTGGCCTGGAAGAGAAGCGGACCGGCCGCGCGCCCTGACCGCGCATGTGGATACACTGGGCGCCATGGTCAAAGAGATTAAATCCAACGGGCGGCTAAAGCTTACCAAGATCGGCGGCTTTGCCTGGAATACGGTGGAGGGTGAGGGCTGTACGGTCTTCAGCGCTGCCGGGCGGAACGTGCGCGGTGCGCTTTTGCTCAGCAAGGCTTCCAGTCACGTGCATGGATCCCAGGTTGGAGATCTGAAACGCGATGATGAGATCATGGAAGTTCGCCTGGATGCGCGTACGTGCAGCGCGGCGGAAACCCGCGCGCTGGGGATCGAAGTGGGTGACTTTGTGGCTTTCGACCCACGGGTGGAGATGACCGAAGGGTTTGTCCGCTCGCGCCACCTGGATGATAAGGCCTGTGTAGCCAACCTGGTGACCGCTGTCAAAGCCCTGTACGACGCCGGTCTGCAGCCTGCCCAGAAGACCTATCTGCACTTCTCGAATTTTGAAGAGGTCGGTCATGGAGCGGCAGCCGGGATCCCATCCGATGTGGTCGAGCTGGTTTCCGTAGACATGGCCGCCGTTGGGGATGGCCAGACGTCGGACGAATTCCATGCTACCCTGTGCGTTAAAGATTCTGGCGGCCCGTACCACCACGGCATGAGCCAGTTGATGCGCGGCCTGGCGGAAGACAACGGGATCGCCTACAAAGTGGACATCTACCCATATTACGGATCGGATGGCGAGGCTTACTGGCGGGCGGGCGGCGATGTGGCGCTGGCGTTGATCGGCCCAGGCGTGGATGCTTCGCACAACTACGAGCGCACCCACCTGGATGCCCTGGTCGCCACAACCCAATGGATTATCGCCTATCTCTTGAGCGATAATTAACCTTGAATAAAAACAAGGGGGTGATCCTGTTTTGCGCAGGTTACGGCTGTCTGTTTGCCGTTTTGTTAGCCTTCGCAGTCCTGATTTTGATCCCGGTGGCGGTATATATTTTCCATATCCTGGGGCGGGTGGATTTTGAGAGCGCTCGCTACCCGGGGCCGGTTGATAATTACTCGCGCTCTGTGGGCCAGTCCCTACTTTTCCGGGTTGAGCCTTATTGGGGGCGAGCAGAGGCGGATAAACTTCGGTCAGGGGGAAGTCAGGCAGTCATTGGCGTAAAGCACGAAAGCGCCGTCCACCAGCTCATAGCGATTCAGACCTACCCGGGCATATTCGTCATCCATGACCTGGTTGGTCTCCGTTCCCTGGTTGACCAGCACGAACGGGCATTGATCGTTGAGCAGGTAATGTTCGAGGAAACCGGGTTTGGCAATCCACTCTTTTACCAAGATGATGCGCTGGGGGCGGTTGGCATAAATCTGGTGGGTGAAGTTGTGGTCGCTGAAGAAATGCGTCGAACGGCGAAACCCGGGGTATTCTGACAGGGCTTGCCACAGGCGCTCCTCCGGGGGACGGGGAAACTCGAAGCTGATCTTGAGATCGGGCCGGCCAAAAGCCGGTGAAACGGCTGCCAGCCCGATCGCCAGGATAAAAATACTCCAGCGGAGGATTGGCTTGCGGAACAGTCTGGCCAGGTGATCTAACCCGGCCAGGAAGGCGAGGATCAACAGGCACAGGGCAGGCGTGAGAATTCGGCCATCGTCCAGGGGGTTAAAAAAGGTAATCGTCGACAGCAGGGTAAGCCCGATCAACTGGGAACCGCCTGCCGCCAGGAGCAGGATATAGGTAGTAAATGGGCGTTCCTGCCAGCGGGCGCGGTCGTTCCGCCGGATCCATTGGCGAAGATAATCCCCCAGGTTGGTATTTGCCGCCCAGGCCCCAACGGCTAACACAGCCCCAACCCCGATCACCGTGATTTGTTTCAAACCGAGACCTGGCGAGCCCCCAAAACCTAACCGGTCGGCAGCCAGGGAGGAGGCGATCAGGATCAGTGCAATCACGGTCAGCAGGGGGCTGTACCAGCGAATCTTTGAAAAATCGATATTGAGCCGTCCCCCCCACCGCTCCAGGATTTCAGGTCGATAGAATGGGGCAAGCAGGCTGATCAAAACCAACAGGGCTGCACAGGCCACCAGAACGGGAAACGGGGAGGCCAGATCGACCAGATAGAAAACCGGAACCGTTAATTTTCCCCAGTCGATCGATGAATGGATCCCATGCGTCGAAGAAGTTGCTCCATAGAGCAGCTGGTTGCGCACGGACCAGGCAGTAATGGGTCCGAGCGTGGCGGCGGCGGATGCAGCGCTCCAAACCAGAATGTTTTTCTTACCCAGGATCGCAGTCAGAAGAAATACCGGCAGATAGAACACGCCAATCGCCCGAGTGGTACTGGCAGCCGCAGCGAGCAGCAGTGCGGTCACCCACATCCGCCTGGGTCTCAGGCTGTGCCTGGCCTGGACCAGGAAATGGACCGCCCATAAACTCAAGCCAGTAAAAAGAGTTTCTGACAAAAAACTGTTATAGGTGCCTTGCTGCGGCCAGAAGAAGGTAAATGCCGCGGCGGCAGCGATTTGGATCAGGGGGTGCGCCTGGAAATCTTCTGTCAAAATGTAGACCCCGGCGTATAACAGTACGATTGCCACTGCCTGGGCAACAGCGGCCGCTGTGACCGGATTATTGAAAATGATCAAGAACGGCGCGAGGTAATAGGGCATCCCTGGCGGCTGCTCGGTATACGGTTCGACAGCCGGTTCCAGTCTCCAGGAAGGCGAGTTAGCAAAGACAAATATCCGGCCTGTGCGGATCAGATTCTGAGAAGCGGTGATATAACCGCTCGCGTCGGGGATAATCTTAAAATTGCTGGTCGAATAGAGGACAGAAAAAATACAAAGAAAACCGAATATCAGCAGGACAATCGCTTTGATCGAGATCCGATGGAGATACATAGACGTATTGATTAATAGGATGAAGAAGATCTATTAAAGGAAAGTTAGAATTTCTGGTGGTGGATCCGGATTATATTATAATGGGAATAACTTATCCAGCCGATTGTTGCAGGAATCTGAGACCCAGCCGGAAGTTGGGAAATCTCCTGAGGAGTGCTTCACTCCCCAGAGAGGCTCCCACCCGTTTGGTTAGCCCACAATCCCCCAAAAGGATGACTGCAAAAACAATAAAGTCTGGTAGAATCAATTCAGACAAAAAGTATCGACTACGAGCTTATGTCTGATAATGGTAATGGTCAATTGATTTGTAGGGGTTTTCTAACCCTGTGTTGCGTGCCTATCCAAACGCCGGGCGCCTCTAGAGCCTCCCAGCCCACTGGATAGGCTGTATAGTAGTATCAGGAGGATATTGCTTTGTCTGGAATGGAGCGTTTCACACAACGGGCGCGGCGCGTTCTCAGCCTGGCCCACCAGGAAGCTGAACGCATGCGCCACAACTATATCGGAACCGAGCACCTTCTGCTTGGCTTGATCCAGGAAGAGGGCGGCGTCGCTGGACGAGTGTTACGCGATTTGGGTTTGGAAGTAGATCGTGTCAAAGAGATCGTCGAGCGGTTGAGCGAAAGCGGGCAGTACCGCGGCGGCAAGATCGATCTTGCACCTGGCACGCAGCAGGTTTTGGAATATGCGATCGAAGAAGCGCGGCGCATGGGCCACCACTACATCGGCACCGAGCACCTGTTATTAGGTCTGGTGCGGTATGGTGAGGGTGTGGCTATGGATGTGCTGCGTAAATTAGGCGTAACCCCAGAACAAATTCGCAGGCAAACCCGGCGCGTACTACAGGAGAGCAGCAGCACCCCGGCGCCCACAGGGAGCGGCGGCAAAAGCCAAACCCCACAGCGTCAGGAGCAAAGCTCCCGTCCAAAAACCCCGCTGGTGGACCAACTGGCGGTGGATTTAACTTCTCTCGCGGAAGAGGGTAAGCTTGACCCGGTGATCGGGCGGCAGATGGAGATCGAACGCGTGATCCAGATCCTCGCCCGCCGTAATAAAAATAATCCGGCGCTCATCGGCGAGCCGGGTGTGGGCAAGACCGCCATCGTCGAAGGGTTGGCCCAACGAATTATCGAAGGCGATGTGCCCGCTCCCTTGCTGGATAAGCGTGTTTTGCAGTTAGATGTTGGATCGCTGGTCGCCGGGACGATGTACCGTGGTCAGTTCGAAGAGCGCCTCAAGCGCGTGATCGATGAGCTGAAGTCTTCCGGAGCCATCCTGTTTATCGATGAAGTGCATATGCTGGTGGGCGCCGGCGCGGCCGGTTCCTCGGTGGACGCTGCTAACATCCTTAAACCGGCTCTATCGCGGGGCGAGCTCCAGGTGATTGGGGCAACTACGCTGGATGAATACCGCAAGCATATCGAAAGTGACGCGGCCCTGGAACGGCGTTTCCAGCCGATCGTGGTCAACGAGCCGAGCGTCGACGAAACCATCGAAATTTTACGCGGGATCCGCAGCGCATATGAAGAGCACCACCGCCTCATCATATCCGATGAAGCCCTCGACGCAGCGGCGCATCTTTCGGCCCGCTATGTCACCGAGCGTTTCCTCCCGGATAAGGCCATCGACCTGATCGATGAATCCGCGTCTCGCGTGCGGATGTACAAGAGCCCCGCGGCCAAAACGGTCAAAGAGCTGATGGCCCAGCTGCGCGAAGTGCGCACAAACCACAACCTGGCCCTGGAAGATGGGCGTTACGATGATGCCCAGGAACTGGTCGAACGCGAGTCCGGCCTGGAGCGTCAGCTCGACCGGCTGCGCACCGGTTGGGACCGCAGCACCAGCCCTACCGTCAGCGCGGAAGATATCGCCGAGGTCGTATCGATGTGGACCGGCGTCCCGCTGATGCAGCTTGCCCAGGAAGAATCCCAGCGGCTGTTGGAGATGGAGAACGAGCTGCGCAAGGCGATCATTGGCCAGGAAGAGGCAATCAACGCTATTTCCAAGGCAGTCCGCCGCGCGCGCGCCGGTCTAAAAGACCCGCGCCGCCCGATTGGTTCCTTCATTTTCCTGGGACCCACCGGGGTTGGGAAAACCGAGCTAACCAAAGCCCTGGCGCGCTTCCTGTTTGGCAGCGAAGACGCCTTGATCCAGCTGGACATGTCCGAGTTTATGGAACGCCACACGGTCAGCCGTCTGGTTGGCGCGCCGCCCGGATATGTTGGATACGAAGAGGCCGGGCAGCTCACCGAAGCCCTGCGCCGCCGGCCTTATTCGATCGTTGTGTTCGATGAGATCGAGAAGGCCCATCCCGAGGCGCATAACATGCTCCTGCAGATCATGGAAGAGGGGCATCTCTCGGACGCGCGCGGGCGAAAAGTGGATTTCCGCAACGCCATCATCGTAATGACCTCCAACATCGGCGCGGATATGATCAAGCGCCAGACATCGCTGGGATTTAGCCTGGAACGCGATGCGATCCTGGAAGAGCAGTCCTCCTACGAGGAGATGCGCAAGAAGCTGCTCGATTCCCTGCGCCGGGTCTTCCGCCCCGAGTTCATCAACCGCCTGGATTCGGTCATCGTCTTCCGCTCGCTGAGCAAGGAGCACATCCAGAGTATCGTCTCGCTCGAGCTGGATAAAGTAGCGGTACGGCTGCAAGAGCATGAAATCGTCTTGCGCGCCACACCCCCTGCCCTGGCCAAACTGGCCGACGACGGCTTCGATCCCGAGATGGGCGCTCGCCCCCTGCGGCGCGTGATCCAGCAGGTAGTCGAGGATCCACTTTCCGACAAGCTGCTCGGCGGCGAGTTTGAAAATGGGGATGTCGTTCTGGTCGATGTGGGTGAGGAGAATACGATCATCCTGCGCCGGGCAGAAAAAGACGAGATTGAAGAGCAAGCTTTGGGGATGAAGGCTTAGCCATTGATCGAACCAACGTGGACAGCGGGCAAATTAATTGCCCGCTGTCCACTTCCATTGTAAAATCCAGTTTATGCCAAAGACTCAAACCCAATACGTGTGCCAACAGTGCGGCCGGACTTCACCGCGGCCCCTGGGACGCTGCCCGCAGTGCGGGAGCTGGGGGACCATGGTTGAAGAGATCCTTGCGCCTGCTCCCGCGGCGGTCAACGCTGCCCGCGCCGGCGCGCGCGGTTTAAACGGCTCTTCCACACCCCTGCGGATGAGCGAGATCGAGGGACAGGTAGAAGAACGCCTGCATTTACCCATCGTCGAGTTTGCCCGCGTGCTGGGCGGCGGGATCGTACCCGGTTCGATCGTGCTGGTAGGCGGTGACCCGGGGATCGGCAAATCGACGCTGGTGCTCCAGATGGCGGTGGAAATGGGTGGGACCGGCCCGGTCCTGTACGTATCCGGTGAAGAATCGGAACGGCAGATCAAGATGCGCGCCGTTCGCCTGCTGAGGGGAGACGGCAAGGACGATCCGCGCCCCCTCCCTGAGAACCTCTTCCTGGTCACAGAAACCAACCTGAATACTATCCTGGAGCATGTTGCCTCGGTCAAACCGGTTCTGTTGATCGTCGATTCGATCCAAACCGTTTATCTCCCAGAGTTAGAATCTACCGCCGGATCGGTCTCTCAGGTGCGCGAATGCTCTTCGCGTCTGCGCGAGCTGGCCAAATCCTCAGGGATGGCGGTCTTTGTGATCGGCCACGTCACCAAAGAGGGTATGATCGCCGGTCCGCGGGTTCTGGAACACATCGTGGATACGGTCCTCTATCTGGAAGGAGACCGTTTCCAGGCCTACCGGCTGCTCCGTTCGGTCAAAAACCGTTTTGGCGCCACCTCTGAAGTGGGTGTCTTTGAGATGCGCGAGCGGGGAATGGTCGAGGTAACCAACCCTTCCGAGGCATTTTTGGCCGAGCGCATGGTCAATACACCCGGCTCCGCCATCGCCGTGACCATGGAAGGTACCCGGCCGCTGCTTGTGGAGCTGCAGGGGTTGACCAGCAAGACCAATTTTGGCAATCCGCGGCGCACTCCCAACGGGCTGGATATGAACCGCCTGCTGTTGATCGTGGCGGTTGTTTCGCGCCGTTTGGGGATGGACCTGTCCGAGCAGGATGTGTTTGCGAACGTGGTGGGCGGGCTGCGCATCGACGAGCCGGCTGCCGACCTGGCTATCGCGGCGACGATTGTATCCTCTCTGCGGGATGCGCCGGTCAAGGCGGATGCCGTTTTGATCGGTGAAGTGGGTCTATCTGGCGAGCTGCGCATGGTTGGGCAAATGAATGCCCGCCTGCGTGAAGCGGCCCAGCTTGGGTTTAAAACCGCGATTGTCCCCCGCCGGGTGCGGCAGGGCGAGCCCTGGCCTGAGGGCATCCAGGTCATCGAGGCCCGCTCTCTGCGCGAAGCGCTGAACTATGCGTTAAAGGTGGAGAAGTAAAAGAGCTATCCACAAAGGTCCTCACTAGAGGCTTCGTGTTGAAAAGTAATTCTATGATAGTAAAGCGCCTCCAACTCGCCCTGATCCATGTTGCCGTGGCCATAACCCTGGTGCCGATCAACAGCACCCTCAACCGGGTGATGATCAAAGAACTGGCTATCTCGGCTACGCTGGTCGCAATCCTGGCCTCGCTGCCTTACATCTTTTCGCCAGCCCAGGTGCTGATCGGGGCTTACTCCGACCGGCATCCCCTGTTCGGCCGGCACCGCACCCCCTATATTCTGACCGGGCTCCTGTTATGTGTGGCCGGGGTGGTGATCGCTCCCCAGGTGGTCTTCCTGATGCCAGAACAGCCCATGCTTGGCCTGCCTCTCAGCCTGCTGGCCTTTGGCGCATGGGGGATGGGGTTCAATATTGCCAGCGTCTCTTATATTTCACTGGCCTCTGAGTTGTCGGGTGAGAAGGGCCGCTCGCGGACCATCTCGATCATGTGGTTCCTGATGATCCTGGGGATTATCCTGACCTCCATCACTCTCAGCCGGCTGCTCCAAATTTATTCTCCGGCAGCGCTCAAGACAGCTTTTGAATGGGTTGGGCTGGTAGCCCTGGCCCTCGGGCTGGTGGGACTGGTTGGACTCGAACCACGCAGCAACGACCCACTTACCCAGATGAGCTCCGCTGTGCGGCGCGCTTCGTGGCGGGAGACCGCCCAGACAGTACTGTCCAACCCGCAGGCGCGCCGCTTCTTTATCTATATGATCGTACTCCTCGCCGCGATCCTCGGGCAGGATGTTCTACTGGAGCCTTACGCTGCCGAAGCGTTTGACCTTCCAGTTGAGGCAACCACCCGCATTACGTCCATCTGGGGTGGCTGCGTGCTGGTGGCGCTGCTGGCCGCCGGTGTGCTGGAAGGCCGCCTGGGGAAGCGCCGGGTAGCCCAGGCGGGAGCCTGGGGAGCTGCCGCGGGTTTTGTGATCATTGCTCTAAGTGGGTTGGTGGGGATGAAAACCGTGTTTTATGGGGGCGTGTTGGTCCTGGGGCTGGCAACCGGTCTGGCGACCGTTTCAAACCTGTCGCTGATGCTCGATATGACCACAACCCAGGTGGGATTGTTTATCGGCGCCTGGGGCATGGCCGACGCGCTGGCCCGTCTCTTGGGAACAGTCCTGGGTGGTGTGGTACGCGACCTGGTCGCCCTGGGAACTGGAGTTAGTTTGCTGGGGTATGTCAGCGTCTTTGTGATCGAGGCCGGTCTGCTGCTGATCTCCCTGGTACTTTTGAACCGGATCGATGTCAGCAGGTTTCGCAGCAGCGCGGAGCGCCTTTCAACTGGCGACCGGGCGGCTTTATTAAACGAAAGCTCGGGGTAATGAATAATCACCAAGGGCGGCGCGCACCGGACCGCTGTTTCTGGTCCGGAGGGGTGTCGACGTGCTCACCGTCAACCTGATGATAGATAGAATTGTGAGGTGTTGACCATGACTGTATTGGATGATCTCTTGAATGCGACCCCTGTTTCACGTCTGCGCCGCAATCACGGCCTGGAGCATGCCACCCTGCACGTGCTTTCAAAACGCCATCCTCACCAGAGTATGGCCGGTCATTCCGATGTTGGCGGTTTCTGGATCCTGGGAGATCTGGATACCGGGGATGTGGAGAGCGCTGTCGACGAAGCTCTCTCTCGCATGCACAGCGGCGAACATAACCTATCCGTACATCCCAACTGTGGAACCAATTTCGTCACTGCCGGCGCCATCGCCGGAGGGGCGGCCTGGCTGGGAATGCTTGGCACGGGTAGATCAGCGCGTGACAAGATCGAACGCCTGCCCCTGGTGATCGGCCTGGCTACCCTGGCGCTGATCTTCGGACAGCCGCTGGGTCTGGCCCTGCAGGCTAACGTAACCACTTCGGGCTACCCGGGCGAGCTGGAGGTAGTCGATATCGTGGCGAGCCACCGCGGACGGGTCAAGGCCCACCGCGTAGTTACTCGAGGATAGAACTGCCAGACAAATTCCAGATAACTTCCAGACACCCGGTGTTTTCG
>Ga0105104_10000073_pt1 | contig 65810 bp, 59 predicted proteins | sample PPLLaktember2015_3_FD_87034 | JGI IMG/M metagenome (GOLD analysis project Ga0105104, IMG submission 87034) | Freshwater sediment microbial communities from Prairie Pothole Lake near Jamestown, North Dakota, USA - PPLs Lake P7 Core (6) Depth... | ecosystem: Environmental > Aquatic > Freshwater >... | reverse complement strand
GGACCTCTGGCAGTATTGATCAATACCGGGCGGTTTTTCATCTGTTCAAATGCTGCTTTATCTATAAGGTGGTTTGTCTCCTCCGTAAGGTTACAATGTATACTAATAACATGGCAATGTCTTAACAAGCTTTTCAGGTCAGCTTTTATTGCTCCGGATTCCTTAAACCTGCTATCAGGAATGTAAGGGTCAGTTGCCAACACATCTTTAAAAAGATAACGTACTTTTGAGGCAAAACATTCTCCGATCCTTCCCAATCCGATTATGCCAACCGTCTTATCATGTAATTCGAAAATATCATCTCTCGGCGGCTTAGAAAATATAGTGCGGATTTGCTGAGAACCCAAAGTTAAAGATCGTGTACATGCATAAATTAAAGCAATTGCATGATCAGAAACTGAATGATTCGCATAACTCTGTACATTGGCAACTTTTATTTTACGCCGGGTTGCTTCCTGAATATCAACATTATCATAACCAACCCCATAACGAACAATAGCTTTCAGTTTTGGTGTAAGCTTAAAGAATTCAGCATCTATCACAGTTCCGCGAACAAGTATACCCGTGGCATCGCTAACAAAACGGGCTTTTTCAAATCGGTCTGTCGGGTTACCGGTATATAATTGCAGGTCGTACCCATATTGATTGAATAGTTCCTTTTCATACTTATAATCAATATAACCCAAATCAATGATTGCAATTTTATACTTCATGGTTCAATATTACTTCTTCAAATGTTCAATCGCTTAATATACTGTTTATCCAAATTGTTGTGCTAATCCAGTACAATTACTTTCTTTCCTTTGGTAATCCCATTTTCATTAAAAGCATCGATGGTGAAATAATATTTTTGAAGGCTGTTTAAACTTCTGATCGTAAGAGAGTTGTCTCCAAGTACCTGATAATTATGGTATAACTTGTCCTTTTGGGTCCCATACCGAATGTTGTAACCAACTGTCCCTGTTGTTCTGGCCCAATCCAACTTTACCATGCACCGGTCGGTTCCGAAACGTGTAAGACTGAGATCCCCGACAGTGGCCGGAGCTTTCCCTCCTCCGTTTCCAAAGATACGTAAGCCGGCAAGTGCAAAGGTGCCATCAGGAACATGATAATTTGTGAGTTTTATGTAACGTGCTTTGACCGTCTGTTGCAATCCGATGTAATCATGGGGAACATCCGTCATGTTCTGCGTCTTGTCTGCCAATGTTTTCCAGGTTTTATTGTCAGTTGAATATTCAAGAAGGTACTGGTAATAAATATCGGCTGTACGGCCCAGGAGTTTAGATTCATTCTCGGCATAGTTTATCTGAACTGCACTTACTGTGCATTCTTTCTGCAAATCCATTGTTAGCCATTCACCTTTATTGCCTGTTCTTGCACTCCAGAATGTGCGTATATCTTCGTCGGTTGCATAATTTTTTATATGATCGGGTATTTCCGAAGATACTTCGACTGGTTTGTTATAGGAAAGCAGCATCCAATGCGGGAATAATTCTTCGGGACCTGTTATCTTTCCTGAGGGAATCTTAAAAGGAAAGTCGCCAAAACCGGTGTGGGCGTAAAACTCGCCGTCCTTATCGGAAAACATGGGGAAAAGTCCCAAACGACGTTCAAACTTGTGTTTTACAGAGATGGTCATGGTTGATACATGCCAATAGTTGCCGTATTTATCCTGAAAAGTGGTGCTATGGCCCGCACCGGCAATAAACCCTTCAGGCTTATACGAACAGGGGTTATGAATGGCCAGTTTAAACGGCCCCAGGGGTTTATCTGAAACATATACCCCATCGCAGTAGCTTTTATATTCTGTGCCCGGTGCAGCGTACTGTAAATAGTACTTACCATTGATTTTGGTCATCCAGGCCCCTTCAATCCATGGTCTGTCTTCTAAATCATTATAATCGCCAGTGCGTTCCCAACCGAATGCTGCCTTGTTGCTGTTAAAAAGTTCAACCGGTTTTCCAACAGGATTCAGCGTTTTTGTATCCAGTTCCACCCCATAGATAGGATTGACATTTGAGCAGCCATAATAAAAATATAAACGGCCATCGTCGTCTACAAACCAATCGGGATCAACCATTCCTACAGGAAAAGCAGCGTTTGCAACTTCCCAGTTTCCAGATTTCGGATCTGTTGTTTTATAAATGGTAACCGGACTACTCCCGGATGCCATAAAATACAGGGTGTCATTCATTACTACGGCAGCAGGGGCATAATCCTCCAAAGGGAGATCATCGGTTGTTACCAGGTCCCATTGGATTAAATCGGTTGAATGCCAGTATCCTCCCGATTTTGATGCAAACAGGTAGTATTCGTTTTTATATAAAACCAATGCAGGATCTGCTGCCTCGCGTCTCGAAGGATTATCGGGACAAAAGCGATAGCTTAGGTTCATTGGGTTGCAAACCGTGGTATTTTTCAGATCATGAATATTCCCATTTTGTGAATAGGCTGCAGATGTCACTGCTAAGCAAATGAGAAATGGCAATAGTCTTTTTATTGGTCGGGTCATAATATTATTATTTAAGCCCCTAAAATAATGCAATCAGGGATTTTCCATGCGATAAAAATTGCAATAACTGACTTAATTTATTTCTGAGTTTTAATTTTCGTGATGGTTGATTCGGGTATCCAGGCTCCGGGTACCTATATTATCTTCGATACGTAACCAGTAAGTCACTTACGAGGCAGGCAGTGCTATCAGGGGATTTTAATATTCAGCTTGTCAAACTTATGCATAAATAGACCGGCACAGTTCTTTCTTCTTTGCATCTTGGCGTCTTAACTGTTAAAAAACTAACATGGCATTTCTCTAAAATTTAATGATTATCACAGCTCCTTTATTCTTATATTCTTCCAGTAAGTTTTTTTGTCCTTCTGCCATTCATAATAGGCTTTATGGAACTGGATCCCGAAGAATCCTGAAGAAGTCATATCATCGGTGGTGTCAACAACAGGTACATCATTTACCCAGGTTTTTATGATATTGCCATTCATTTCAATCCTGAAGTGATTCCAGTTCATTGGCCTGAAGGCCTTTTGAGCAGGTACATTACCAATCAACCTTACAAGCCAGCCTCTGTTTCCGGGTTCATAAAGCCCTCCTGACCATGCACGTGGGGAAGGATCAATCTCAACCTGGTATCCCCATACATACCCTGCAGGCCATCTGACTTCACTTTTCGTTCCTGCTGCATCACCGGCAAGATAAACAGTGGATGTATCTTTTTCCCAAATGCGACCTCTGCACTGGATGCCTGAATTAAGTGAAGTGTCGGTCTTTACATCGAATTCAAGAATAAAATTGTCATATGACTTATCTGTAACAAGGTAACCTCCTTCACTTTCCATTATTGTGTTGCAGACAATCATACTGTCCTCAATAAAGAAGTCAGGTTGTACAGCGGATTCTGAATCTCCTTCATTTAAAACTTTCCAACCGTTAAGGGTTTTACCATCAAACAGATACTGCCAGGTATCATCCTGTACAGAGGGTTTATTTTTACATGAATTAATTACAGTGAGAAACATTAATGCTGTGATCACACTGACCAAAGAAATTTTCTTAATAATTTGAAATGGTTTCATTTTGTTCCGTGTTTACAATTGATTTTTGAGCCACCTGTCCGGTATTAAGTCCGGGATTATTCTATTTCATATTTCCATCTTTCTTTCGAAATTCCCTTGCCCTGTTAAGGTAATCATCCAGAAGTTCAAGCTCTGTTTCCTTTATCATACGTGAAACAGGAATATTTTTATCTTCACTTGAAACCATTACAGCGCCCACCTGACCGGGATCAGATATAGTAACAGCAGGGCCGTATTTTTCCTTCAGGGTAGTCAGCCTTTCCCAGTTATAATCGAGATGAACCAGGTCATTATCGAGGTTGATATTTGCAACGGCAAAATCAAAATAATTGGTTGTTGACGCAACAACATCACCCAATGGATTTCTTATTTCGGAAGGATTACCTTTATAGACAGATCCTGCAAAAAACGACCTGCATGAATATGCCCAGGCGCCCTGTACAAGACCTCCGTGGTACATTGAAGAAAAGATTACCAGATCAGGTTTTTCATTTGCAATCTTTTCGCGTAGCTCATCAAAATTAAGATCGAAGCAGATTACAGCAGCAACACGGCCAAAGTCGCACTGGATAATGGGAGCAGTATTTCCTGCTTTGATCCCCATTTCCATTTCCCCTATTGTGGGATAATTTTTATCGTAAATACCTGCAATGTCACCTTTTCTGTCAAGAACAACACATGAATTCCGCCATACGTCCTTATTCTCTTCCCGGAACATCCCAAAAGCGATATAGCAGCTATGTTTTTTTGCCATTGAAGCGAAATAATCGAGTACCTGGTTCTTACGTACATTAAGATATTCTTTCCCTGCCGCGGATAAATCACAAATTTCAGGAAGGACTATCAGATCAGGCTTATCAGGAAGTACCTGGGCCAGTTTTCTTCCCCAGAACTCAATTACCTCATCAACAAGTGCCTGTGGTTCCTGCTTTTCATCGAGCACAGGGGTTGTGCCTATGGTGGCAACCTTAACATAATTTGAAGCATCTGCATATCCGTCATAAAAAATTATCAATGCCAGGAACAGAGCAGAAAATTTACAGGATTTAAGAATTGTTCTCTTTTTCATCTTTTATTTATTAAGTTTTCCATGGTGGAGGGACACAAAGAATTATTCGCTGAATATCAGAATGATGTGCTTAAAAAGTCGGAATTTTATTTTTATCGATCAGTTTTGGTTTAGGCCTTAAGACAGAGATCTGAATATTATCAAAAACTTTCCGGGCAGTTGTTACTCCGTTGCTTACAGGTTCAATTTTTACATCACCATCATCCCATATAGACTGGGCATCTATAACTGGTGTGAATTTCATGTTTTCAACAGCTTCTATATCAGTCTTAAACAGAAGGGCTGGCTGACCATTGCTGAATTCGTCCTCTTTGAATGCTGCCCTGTCAAATTCAGGAAAGGCTTCATTGAAATCGCCTGCGAGGTTCATTTCAATCCAGCAGATCCACTTTGAACCGGGTTTTACTTCAACTCTTATTGAAAAATAATCATCTTTTGGAGTTGCTCCTGTTACCACAAGGTCTGATTTTTTTGCATCTGCTGTTTCTTTTTTATTCTTCCCGTTCCCCCTGAACAATCTGAACCATTGGGGTAATGCAACAGGGACATTGGGTTTGCCTTCCCAGTCACCGACAGCAACACGATGTGTAACAAAAACAGTCTTCAGTTCATCAGTTTCCTTATTCTGAAGCCAGATTGCAAACTGAGGTGGTTCGGCAAAGTTGGAAAGTTGAATAAGTTCTTTATTCTGATGTATGTCAACCTGGAAAAGTATCCTTCCTCTTATTCTTGTTACCAAAATTATTACTGTTGCAATGATGAGTAATATTATTCCTGAAAACAGGATTATCCCGGTTTTTAATGTCTTTTTATTGATAAATCCCATTTTATTAAATTATTTCCGGAATTTCGTATCCTCTTCTGTGAAACCCTTTTGATATTTCGTTTGCTTCTTCCGAATTTATAACTCTTTCAGCAACATTATCATAATATAGCTGCTTTTTGCCAACCCTGTATGAAAGATTTGCCAGATGCACCAGGTTAGCACTTTTATGCGCCTGTTCCAAAGGTGAATTGGGAGTTTTCCGTGTACGGACACAGTCTATAAAATTCTGCTGATGTACCTCATCCGGAAAATAGCCATACTCCTGGGCGATGATCTTTGAATCAGAGCCCAGGACCTGCCATCCTGCACCGTGTCGGCCAAGATACATCATGCCTTCAGTACCATAAATTTCCATGCGGTCACTATTAAAAGGCCAGTTCGGAAATAGGTTTCCGTACCTTATTTCAGGTGATGCTTTTGACATGTATTCACCATATGTTGAGGCTTCAACCGTCATGGGGAAGGTGCCAAAATCGTATGTTATTGTCTGGTTATCAGGAATATCTCTCTTGTCATCGTACAGGACCCTTCCTCCGGCACAGAATGTGGATTTGGGTTCGTCAGGGTCACCGACAACCATGCGTGCAAGGTCAATTACATGGCAACAGTCGGCCAGTGGCACTCCGCATGAGTACGCCCAGTATTCATTGTACCCCTTATGCCGGCTTACATTATAAGGCACTTCCGGTGCGGGTCCGAGCCATTGATCCCAGTCCAGTCCTGACGGTACTGCAGTATCTTCTTTCTCAAACCATGGTTTATTTCCGGGGAGCATGCAGTAGGCCTTCACCAGGGCAACCTTTCCGAGCTTACCGCTCTGAATGTATTCACGTGCCGAAATGTTATACTGACCACTGCGGTTTTGAAAACCGCATTGTACAACCCTTCTATACTTCTCAGCAGCTTCAATCATTTTCCTTCCTTCCGGAATGTTCATCGAAATGTTTTTCTCGACATAGACATCCTTTCCGGCCTGACAAGCCCAGATTGTAGCCAATGCATGCCAGTGCTCAGGAGTGCAGATGACAACTGCATCTACATCCTTATCTTCGTATACTTTACGCATATCGTTGACCCTCAGAGGTTTGAATTTCTGTATCTTTCCGACCTCCTCAATTGCCCTTCCGCCTCTTTCATCATCTACCTCACATATATATTTAAACTCAATATTCCTGCAGCATTCCATGAAGCTGAGAATATTTTGTGTTCCTCTTCCCCCGGCACCGATCAGGGCCAGAATGACTTTGTCATTTGAATCAGACATAATATTCCGTATTAAACCAATTTACTTCAATTACAACGAAAATTATAAATCATACTTTATCAGGGAGTGTGTAATTTGCCCTGTAGGTTCCCTTCAGTAGTATATTAGCATCCTCATTATCAATAAATTGCTCATTTTGAGGGTCAAATAATAGTTGCTTGTTTCCTGTTCTGAAAGCTATGTTTGCAAAATGTACAAGCGACGCGCTCAGGTGTGCCTGCTGAAGGGTAGAATTAGGCTGCTTACGGCTTCTGAGGGATTCAATAAAGTTAACCTGATGCTCCCGGTCGGGGTGTATGCCGCCGTGCTGTGCTACAATCTCTTCCTTTGGTCCGAATACCTGCCATCCGCCTCCTGTCCGGCCGAGGTACATTACCCCGAGTGTGCCATATACCTCGATCCTGTCAGCATTGGTTTTCCACTCGGGGAACCGCGTTGGATCCATCCTTATGCCGGGAGGCGTTTTAGACATATAGTTTGTTACATTTCCGCTTTCACAGGTTACGGTAAACTTCTCATAATCAAATGTAACTGACTGTAGTTCGGGTGTTTCCCTGCCAGATTCCCATATATGGTTTCCTCCCCATCCGTAAATAGATTTCGGATGACCGGGGTCGCCCATTATCATGCGGGTAAGATCAAACTGATGACTTGCATCGTTCAATGCTCCCGGATTATAATCAAAATAATTTATCCAGCCGTCCAGCCGCCCATGGCTGTATGGCCGGAAGGGAGCCGGTCCCAGCCAGGCATCCCAATCCAGTCCGGCAGGTACCTCTTCTTCCGGAGATGACATCCATTTAACTCCTGGCAGGAGATTAAATATCCTGATATGGACTACCTGGCCAAGACTTCCATTCCGGATATAATCACATGCAGCGATATTGTAGGCTCCGCTTCTGTTCTGAAAACCTACCTGTACGATCTGCTTATATTTTTTTGCCGCTTCAATCATCTTTCTTCCCTCGCTGATGCATAATGTGGGTGTTTTTTCGACATATACATCTTTGCCAGCCTGGCAGGCCCATATTGTTGCAAGTGCGTGCCAATGGTCAGGAGTTGCAATCCATACAGCATCAATGTCCCGATCGTCAAACACCTCTTTCATATATCTTGTTACCAGAGGCTTATATCCAAGCTGCTTTTCGATTTCACTGACGGCATAAGCTGTTTTCAGATCATTTACATCACATACCGTCTTTATTTCAACATTGACATTCGCAAGGCAGCAGCTTATTATTGCAGCGAGGCCGCGGCCACCTGAGCCAATCAGGGCGAAAATAATTTTGTCATTTGCTCCCTTGCAGGAAGCAAGTAATCCGGAAGCTCCCAGAGACATGCCGGCTGATCCGATAAGAGTTGTTCCAAGAAATTCCCTTCTTTTCATGTTTTTTGATTTTAGTTGGAAAAATCAGTCATATTGACCACCCCTTGCCGGTTTTTAAAGACCATCCTTCGCCGGATGGAAAGACCACCCCTAAAGTTAATATCCTTTTTTGCCTTACTTTTATCAATATTAACAGGGTGATATTACAAAGTTATTTTTTTAGTCCATTTTTGCAATGATCCAAAGGGACCCTTTCGGTAGGGAGGATGCGTATCCACAACCCAATTAATTGTGAAAGTATGGCAAATTGGGAAAGGATGGTCTTTTCGCCTGGCAAAAGGTAGCCAATTTGGTGTAACCAGGTGAAATTATGAGTCATCATAGGTTTGAAAACTTTATAAAACCTTTAGGGTGAGACATTCAGGCACCAAAAGAACTTGGATTCTGATCCCATTGTGTTGCATTATTATTCAGTCATGCAACATCGAAAATAAAATTATCTGGCAAATCGGAGAATCCGATAACAGCAGTGCGGAATTTTCACTGGCTCCCAATGAATACGATCAGTTTGTTGAAAAAGATTTTGGTTGGGAGGATGGCTTTTTCCTGATCGGTTCGTCCACGTTAAAGGAAGATTGGCCATATGTGCTGCCCGGTCCCAATGACCAATGGGGAGGTACGGGACCCACTTCAGGCTGGCGTTCACATACCTTGAATATACTTTTCAGCTTTGATAAACTTCCCAAAAAAGGCAATTGGAGGCTGATGGTTGACATCCAAGACATTAATGTTGAAGATGTGCCGATTTTAAAAATATCCATCAATGGTAAATCATGGAAATATAAATTACCAAGGGGTTCCGGCAATAAAACTTTAGAGGGTGAATCAAATGAAGGATTGGAGCATATTATCGAAATACCGGTTCCCCCAAATCTGATCAGAAGTGGTGGTAACAGTATAAGCATGACAACAATCCAGGGATCATGGTTATTGTTCGATCAGATCAGGCTGGAGGGTCCGGGTACGACGAAATTGAGAAAGAATGACAAGGTTTTTTTGAGGGATGTGACAATTGCCAATTACGAAATTGAAACCGAAAAGGGACGCGCACAACCGTTGCTTATAGATGTGGAGCATATTTCAGGCATACCGGAAATCATGGTCTTGGTTGATCATGAGGTCATTTTTTCAGGCTGCATAGAAGCGGGCAGATATGTTATTGAAGCCCCGGTGCCGGCGGTTACTTTGATCAGGAAAAGCAAGTACAAAGTTTTAATAGATGGAACGGTAGTCCAGTCAGGTAAGGTTGAACGTAATGCCCAAAAGCCAATTACCCTGGCCGAATATGCCGATACAAAAATGGGAACTGCCCATTCACGCTGGATGATTGCCCCCGGACCCTGGATGCCTTTTGGTATGGTGAAATTAAGCCCGGACAATCAAAATGGCGGATGGCAGGCCGGATATGATCCGATTTTCGAATCCGTTGGAGGATTTAGTCATATCCACGAATGGACCATGGGGGGCCTTTCGTTTATGCCAACGAACGGGGAACTGATTACCCAGGTCGGAGATCAGAATTATCCGGATGGCGGATACCGTTCGGAATTAAACAAAGAAACTGAGGAAGCAGGAATTGGATATTACAAAGCTGAATTGACGGATTATAATATTGTGGCTGAACTCACAGCTACCACCAGGGGGGGATTTCAGCGCTATACTTTTCCGAAAGACAAACCAGGCGCCCGGGTACTGCTGGATCTTCAAGCTCCGGCGGAGTATCATTATGATCTTGAGGAGGTATTTATCAATATTGTAAACGATAAAAGAGTAGAAGGCTACAGCAAACAGCGATCACCCGATACCTGGAGCGGCGGGGTGTCGCAGGACTATATTATTCATTTTGTGGCGGAATTTGATGTGCCTATGAACGCATATGGCGTTTGGACAGAAGAAGGCACACGCGAAAACGCAGCGAAATTGCATATCCGAAAATGCTTGGATGCCGGTGCCTATTTCCAGTTCAACACAAGAGAAAATCAAACAGTGCAGGTACGAACAGCCATTTCATATGTAAGCATCTCGAATGCCTCGGAGAACCTGGAAACAGAAATAAGCAAACCCTTTGGATGGGATTTTGAGGCGGTACGACAAAACAACCTGAATACATGGAATGGCCTTTTTAACCGGCTTAAAATCACCACCAGCGATCGGCGGGAGAAAATGAGGTTCTATTCAAATATGTACCGCGCGCTTTGCAGCCGGAATATTTTTAGTGATGTAAATGGTCAGTGGATTGATGCACATGAGGAAGTCAGGCAAATGAAAGATCCGGGATCACCGGCTTTGGGTTGCGATGCTTTCTGGAATACCTTTTGGAATCTCAATCAATTCTGGAATCTGGTTACACCTGAATGGAGTAACAACTGGGTAAATTCCCAGCTTGCCATGTATGATGCCGGGGGTTGGCTGGCAAAAGGACCTGCCGGTATGGAATATATCCCGGTAATGGTGGCCGAGCATGAAATTCCCCTTATTGTTGGGGCTCACCAGATGGGTATTCATTGTTTTGATTCAGAGAAGGCGTTTGTTGCAGTCAAGAAAATGCTGACAACACCGGGTCAGGCCGTTGGAGGCGGATTTGCCGGAAATGAGGATTTAGCGACCTATTTGAATCATAAATTTGTCCCCTATGATAAAGGAAGGTTTTCAAATTCCCTGGAGTATTCGTTCGATGATTGGACAGCAGCGCAGTTTGCTAAATCGTTGGGAAAAGAAAAGGATTATGAAACATTTCTTAAGCGTGGGTATTACTGGAAAAATGTGATCGACAGTGAAAGCGGATATGCCCGCATGAGAAAATCCGACAACAGCTGGTTGCCGGACTTTGATCCCTATAAATCAGGGGCAAATCACCACTATGTTGAGGGAAACGCCTGGCAGTTGACTTTTTTTGTACCACAGGATGTGCCTGCCCTGGCTGAAGCCATAGGAAAAGATCGTTTTGTGGAACGCCTGGACTGGGGATTTACCGAGAGTGGCAAAACCAGATTTAATGGCAAAAATGATCAGTATTGGAACTATCCGGTTATCCAGGGAAATCAGCAATCCATGCATTTCGCATTTCTTTTTAACTGGGTAGAAAAACCATGGCTGACTCAAAAATGGAGCCGGGCAATCCTTGACCGGTATTATGGGTATGGATTGTCCGATGCCTATTTGGGAGACGAGGACCAGGGACAAATGAGCGCCTGGTTTATTATGGCTTCTCTTGGTTTATTTCAAACCGATGGAGGATGCCGGGTGGATCCGATATATGAAATTGGCAGTCCGCTTTTTGAAAAGGTTGAGATTGACCTGGGTGGACGATATGGGCGGGGCAGTAAATTTGTGATAGAAGCAAAAAAGGCTTCGCGGCGCAATAAATACATTCAATCCGCAAAATTAAACGGTGAGGTTTTGAAAGACTTTAAATTTCCGGCAAGTGAACTGTTGAAAGGCGGAAGCCTTGAAATGGAAATGGGCCCGGAACCAAACAGGAATTGGGGAATCAAAATGCCCAAAGTCCAGGATTTGAATCGTTAATTATGAAAGCAAAATACAAAGAATATCATGCTTTATCTGACATGATAGCTGCACCGTTTTGAACCAATCTGGCTGGCGAATGAAATCCCGTTCACGAATACCATGGCAGTGCCTTTTGAAAGATTATTCGGGAATTTGATGGTAACAGGCCCTGAACCATCCGTAAAGACATCACTTTTCCACAGAATTGTCGGTCTGTTCTGAAATTCAGGCACTGAAGACACTTCCTCCTTTGTAGGAATATAAAATTCCGTATCTGTCCGGAAAAGCCGTATCTGTTTTAAAAGATCATCATTTCTTTCGTCTCCTCCACGCGTATTGTTGCCCCTGTTAAAATCAACACCCGATTTTGTTGTTACAAATACAATCCCCCCGATAGCTTTGTGACCGTACATGGCGAAACCCTGTACCCCCCTCAAAAAGGTAACCGAAGAGATTTGCGCTGCAGGCATATCTGCAATTGTTTCATATGACTGACCCAATGGATTGCCGTCCAGAACGATCAATGCAGGGAGTAATTTCGATTCAACGGATAAATTTCCTTCAGGGTCCTCTCGCGTTTTTCCAAGGTAATAAATATTGCGTAGATAAACATACTTTTCCTGCTGAATCAGGCTGTAATGCTGATCGCTCATTTTGTACGGATTGTATTTGCGGAGAATATCCTCAAAGCAGCCCACTTCCATGAAGTCTTTGGCATACATGGTTCGGGTACCGGCATATTGATATATTTTTTTGTATTTGTCTTCATATTCCGCAAGTTGTTGCCGGCCTTTTATGGTTACGGGTTCAATCATAATTGCATGATCAGGAATAATAACAGGTTGCATTTTGTCCGGAACAGAATTATCCGAATCCTCGTATCGCTGATCCCATGCAAACTGTTTTGCCAATCTTATAAAATCTTTGTTTTCCGGATATTTAATTCTTACGGGGTTGGTATTTTTAATGGGATCCGCATCGGGAATGATCATGACCTGGCTCACTGCGGCGTCAAGTGAATAAAAATCAAGCCTGGCTTCTTTTGCTTCGCTGATCGGAAGGGAGATAATATCTATGCCCTCGTCGGACAGCAGCTTGATATCTGACCTGCCTTTCTTCACGGGGCCCGGATTAATGATCTTCAGACAATCATAATCGATCAATTCCTTTTGAGAACTATCCGGGGTAATTTCTTTCGGATAAAATCTCCGCCAACCATAGGTCATAAGCAGTACATCAATGGATTTTGCGTCGATGCTTTCCAATCCCATGGATCTTATTCTGAAAGGCAGATTATTGTAAAATTCCCTGTCATATAAAAAGGCAGACTCAATCCCCGGAAAGACGATCCTGTCATCATAACCAGCTGCAGAATCAATTACAGACACAGAAAAAAATGAAGCAATTCCGCTTCCTTCTTCATCGGTTGTATTGATGGCCAATTCCGTTTCATCACCGGGAAATACTGCAGGCGGGGAAAAGCTTAATTCCACTTTCATTTTTTTATGATCGTTCAGCAGGATCAGTCTTTCCGCAAGTGGAACCAACTGACTGTCATACAGCGTGATAAATGCTGTACCTGAGGGTATGCTGTCAGTCCTGATCCTTTCGCAGAACAGCGTATCCATCCTGATATCTTCCGAAAGGATCAGAATATTATTCATGGTCATAGTCAGGAAGTACATCCCCTCCCCCGGTTCCCTTCTTCTCAGAATAATATCAATCAATCCGTTACCAGCGCTATTGATGCGCATTGCAATCCCGGTTTTTTCCGCTAAGGGCAGGGGCCATTTCAGCCCGTTATATTCTTCTTCTGCAAGGGTTGCAAAATATGAATCTCCTGAAGCAGGAGTGAATTCGAGGACTCCCGGACCATATGGCGTAGATCTGAATTCAGTGACCGTTTTGCCTGCCTGGTTTATTATCGCGCCGTCAACTTCCTGGTTTCTGCCTGATGGAGTAACCGCATTAAACGCAATTCGCTGCTGAAATCCACCTATGAATGTTCCGCCTTCCGGAAGGAATCTTAAATCAATTGCTGGCTGCTGAGGAGGTATCTTATACAGAGAAGTATCCTTGTTTCTGCCTCTGAGCCCGGTCTTTTTCCGACCCGGTATGTAATTATCAATTTTTACCGGCAAGGCGCAGACAAATTCAGGGCTATAGTTCAAATCCATACCGGTAAACGCTAGAATTGAATAATCCCCGGGAGGAATATCTTCGGGAACTTTTAGCCACCCTGAAACGGTAGAATAATTTATTCTGAATCGCGCACTGTCGATAGTGATATGATCTGAGTTCAGCAGAAGTGCATACAGAGCGCTGCTTTTCGTTTCAAAAACTCCCGTTCTGCGATCCCTGATATAGGCCTGAAACCTGATCGTATCCCTGGCATGATAAAAATTCCGGTCCAGGTGCAAAAAAAGCTGATCTGCAGGAATATTCTTTCCAACATGGCTTAGAATGCCTTGCATTTCATCTTTCAGACTCTGGGAGAATGAAAGTCCGGAAATCAGGAACAGAAACAGCAATTGTAAAATTGCCTTCACTGTGATAAGCAGGGTTTGCGAATGGTCAATTGAAATTTACGGAAAAGATTTGACATTATCAACAAACAGTTATGACAGTTAACTGATCGCTGCATGCGCCGGGTGTCATTCCGGTTTCATCAAATTGTCCTATCTTTGCATAAACGAATTGCAATTGGAAAGCAATACAGACACACGCCAGCGCCTGCCGCACTGGATGAAAATGAAGCGGGCCCACGGTGAGAATTACCCGCGGGTAAAAAACCTGGTTCTTTCGCAAAAACTGCATACGATCTGCACGAGCGGTAACTGTCCGAATATCGGGGAATGCTGGAGCCGTGGCACGGCAACGTTCATGATTCTGGGCAATATCTGCACCAGGCGTTGCAGGTTCTGCTCGGTGCCTACCGGGATACCACTTGCAGTGGACTGGCAGGAACCGGAACGTCTTGCAGAATCGGTGCGGATAATGGGGGTCAGGCATTGTGTTATTACTTCGGTGGACAGGGACGACCTGGATGACCTTGGTTCCGGATTGTGGGCAACTGCGATCCGCAGGGTTAAGGAGGTAAATCCCGGAACAACAATGGAAGTGCTGATCCCTGATTTTCAGGGCCGTCGGGAAATGATACTGAAAATTATCATGGAAAAGCCTGATGTGATCTCTCACAACCTTGAAACCGTAGAACGCCTCAGCCGTCAAATCAGAAGCAAGGCCCGCTACAATATCAGTCTCGAAGTGCTCCGGTTTATTTCCATGAGCGGGATTACCGCCAAATCGGGTATTATGCTCGGCCTGGGGGAAACAAGGCCGGAAGTGCTTCAAACCATGGATAATCTTCTGGCATCCGGTGTTAAGGTAATGACAATAGGCCAGTATCTGCGCCCGACTTCGGACCATATGCCGGTCAAGGAATTCATAGCGCCCGAACAATTTGAATATTACAGGGAGGCCGGAATCAAAAAAGGTTTTGCAATTGTGGAAAGCAGTCCGCTGGTTCGTTCTTCCTACAATTCCGAAAGGCATATTCTCCCGCCTAATGTGCAGGGGAATGGCTAATTTTCCCTGCAATATGCGGATCAGGGGTGCCTTTATCCTGCCGGTATATTTCCTGACACTGCTGGCATCTGGACAGTCCCTTGAAGATACATCCCTGTATAACCCGGGAATACAATTGATCCGGCAGGCCACCACGGAGAATGACTATCTGAAGGCTGCCGGCTATTTTGAAAATCTCACCACACCTGCCCGGAAACCGCAGTGGCTTCAGCATTATTATACGGGCTTGTGTTATATCCAGGCGAGTTATAAGGCAGGCCAGGATAAAGACAAGGATGATTTGCTGGATAAAGCCCAGTTCAGCATCAGCCATGCCGGCAAACTGAATCCGGAAGAACCGGAAGTTTGGGTATTGCAGGCTTTTCTTTACCAGTCCAGGATTCAGGTGAACCCTGAAATGCGCGGTATGTCGTATTCCATGAAGGCAGATGCAAATCTGAAGAAGGCAACTTCAGCGGATGATTCAAATCCACGGGCATGGTCGCTCATGGGTTACAATGTCTTTCATACCCCTGAGCTTTTTGGCGGGGGAGCAAAAAAAGCCCTGCCGTTGTTCCTGAAAGCCAGGGAAAAATACAAGATTTTCAAGCCTTTGTTACCCTTTATGCCTCAATGGGGAGAACCTGAAAACGAAAGGATGATATCCGAATGTCTCAGGAATGTTAAATAGGTGATTTTGGTATCAGGAATATTATTGATCAAGATTACGGTACCTGAAACAGGCCACAATATGATCATTTGCCATACCTATTGATTGCATAAAGGCATAACAAATTGTTGATCCGGCAAACCGGAATCCCCTTTTTTTCATATCCTTGCTCATGGCATCCGATTCCTTTGAGGTTGAGGGTATATCTCCCATGGACTTCCTGCCATTCCGTATGATTTTGCCTTCGCTGAATTGCCAGATATAGGATGAAAATGAGCCGAATTCATCCTGAATCCGCATAATAACACGTGCATTTTCAATCACGGCCGGGATTTTAAGCCTGTTGCGGATTATGCCCGGATTTTGCATCAGCTCCCTTATATTCTGATCTGAAAAATCAGCTACTTTAAGGATGTTAAAGCCATCGAAGGCCTCGAGAAATGCATCCCTTTTTTTAAGGATTGTCAGCCAGCTGAGACCTGCCTGAAAACAATCCAGGGAAAACATTTCAAACAGCCTGTCATCATCGTACAGGGGTGTGCCCCATTCCTTATCGTGATAAGCTGCCAGAAGGGGATGCATATTTGCCCAGTCACAACGGGAAATTCCGTCGTTAACCCTCAGTTCATTTTTTCTTTCCGGCATAGATCACACTGTTATTACCGCTGTACCGCTGGCCGTTACCATCAGCATACTTCCGTTCGAACCCACGGTTTCATAATCCAGGTCAACTCCTACTACTGCATTGGCGCCCAGGCGCCTGGCATTTTCCTCCATTTCGTTCATTGCATTTTCTTTTGCCTCACGCAATACTTCTTCATAGGATCCTGAACGGCCTCCGACAATATCCCGGATCCCTGCAAAAATGTCACGGAAAAGGTTGGCTCCGATAATTGACTCTCCGGTCACAATACCCAGATAACTGGTTATTTTTTTGTTTTCGAGCGTAGGTGTCGTAGATAAAATAAGGTTTTGCATAGATTTGGTTTTTTAGATTACTAAAATTATCTCTACTTTGACAGATTTCAGATATCACGTCCCTATGGGACTTTGAAACTCATTGGGATAATTTTTCTACCGATATATCGCTTCTACGAAGCTGAAAAGTGCCGAAGGCACAAAATATCGGTAGAATGAAATTCTCTATGAGAGCTCTGTAAGTCACATAGTGACGATATTGATTTCAAATTATTTAAATCTGTCAAAAAAGAATTATACATGATTAATTATGAAGCAATTCATTTAATTTTTCCCGGTTCAGGATTGTGATTTCCCTCCTGAAGGTCTTCAAAACCCCTTCCTTTTCCATTTCTGCCAGTGTGCGTGCGAGTGACGGGCGGGAAACCCCAAAAAATTCAGCCAGATCGGTTTGAGACTGGTCAAGGGTGAATGATTGCTGCCCGCCGGAAGTATGGGTAAGGATGTAATTGGCCATTTTTTCTTTAATGGTCCTGAACGAAAGGAACCGGATTTTATTGGATAAAAACTGGGTGCGGCTGGATATTGTGTTCAGGTAATTTTTAAGGATCACTTTGCTGTTCTGCAGGAGGAATATCAGAACATCGCGGGGTATGACCATCACCACGGCGGGTTCGTTTGCAATGATATCCACGGGGAACAGGTTTTCACGTCCAAATACAAATGCTGCTGCCAAAGGCCTGGGAGCATTTATATCTTCTATTTTCAATTTCCTGCCTGAAAAATCACTCATTTCTCCCCTCACTGTGCCCTTCACCAGTATCAGCAAATCATTGCAAACATCCTGGCAATAAGCCACATATTGTTCCCGCTGATAATCCTTTAGCCGGAAAGGCTTGCCCTGCAGTAGTTTTTCCAGTTCTCCCGGACTTGTACCGCTGAAAATGTTAGTTTTTGATAATTCGTTCAGGAAATCTGTCATTATTATTCAAAGTTGTAACATATGATACAAATATCAGGATAATGTTGTCTTATTTTTGGATCAAAATTAACAAATCAATATACACATGGTACGGGAAGTGGTTAAAATTGACGAGGAATTATGTAATGGCTGCGGGCTCTGTATTCCTGGCTGTCATGAAGGAGCTTTGCAGATCATTGACGGGAAAGCAAGGCTGATCAGTGATCTGATGTGTGATGGACTGGGTGCCTGTATTGGGCATTGCCCCCAGGGTGCAATTACAATTGAAAAGCGGGAGGCAAAGGCCTACAATGAGATATTGGTCATGGAGGGCATGGTTAAGAAAGGTAAAAATACGGTAGTGGCACATCTGAAGCATCTGAAAGATCATAATGAGACCGGTTACCTGCGGGAAGGTGTTTCATTCCTGCGGGAACATGGAGCCGAACTGGATTTTACACTGCAGAACGTGATGGATGAGATGCATGGCTGGGGAAATCACACCGAAAAAAACGGAGGTTGTCCCGGGAGCAAGATTATGATCCTGGAAAGGAAAAAGACGGAAGCAGAATCCATGAAGATCAGCGAGGATTCACTTCAGTCAGAACTTAGGCAGTGGCCGGTACAGTTGCACCTGGTAAATCCGCAGGCACCCTATTTCAGGAATGCTGATGTGGTTGTCGCAGCTGATTGTGTGGCCTATGCCATGGGCGATTTTCATCAAAGGCACCTGAAAGGAAAAAGCCTGGCCATCGCTTGTCCGAAACTCGATTCAAACATGGAAGTTTATGTGAATAAAATCACCGCTATGATCGACCATGCGAATATCAATACAATCACAGTGATGATCATGCAGGTCCCCTGCTGCGGCGGGCTCCTTCAGATTGTAAAAAGCGCAGCCGCAGCAGCCAGCAGAAAAGTCCCCATAAAATTGCTGGTGGTGGGAATTGAAGGACAGGTAATGCGGGAAGAATGGGTATGAACAATTACCTTCTGGAGATTCGCAATCACCCGGAGGGTTCAAATAAAATAAGAAATCATGGAATTTGAAAAATCAACTGTATTTAACCTTGCCGGTTCGGTAAATTATTCCGAAAATGCGACAGTAAGTAAAATGATACTGAAAAAAGAAACGGGTAATATTACCCTGTTTGCTTTTGACAAGGGCCAAAGCCTCAGTGAACACAGTGCGCCCTTTGACGCCTACGTTTTGGTCACAGAGGGCAAGGGCAACATAATAATAAACAGACAATCCCATGAACTTGCCTCCGGCGAGTTTATTGTAATGCCTGCCAACATTCCCCATGCTGTCCAGGCCTTGGAGCAGTTCAAGATGATGCTGGTAATGATCAGGGGATAAGCCCTACATGGTTGAGGTTCTGCCTGACCCGGTTGAATGGGCGTTTACGATCGGATTGCCCTTGTATAATACATTGCCGCTGCCGGTGACATGTGTTTCCAGCTCTTTCAGCACGTTTACCCTGGCTGAACCGGAACCGGTTATACTAATCGTGGCCCTGGCAACTGCCAGCGCATCTGCCTTGAAACTCCCGGAACCGGTTATGGTAGCTTCCAAATCCGTCTGATCACCTTTCCCCGCGAGGTTAATATTTCCCGAACCTGTAATGGTAAGGGATATTTCGGGCGATTCCAGGGCGTTTATTTTCACATCTCCGCTTCCGCTGACATTGATTTTCAGTGCTCCCGAACGGATGGCATTCTGTCCCAGAATGCTTCCGGATCCGCTCAGATCGAGCCTGTTGATTTCCTGCATGGTCACATATATTTTTACCTGACCAAGGTTTCGCCAATGGCCCTTCCTGTTTCGGATAACAAGGGTATTTCCCTCCACTTCGGTTTCGATATATTCCAGTGCTTCCTTGTTGGCCTCAATCTCAACTGACTGACGATCTCCCTGTGTAAGATAGACCGTGCCTGACATTGCCAGGGAGAGGGACGTAAATCCCGTCGCGTTTCTGGATTCCTTTACGCTCTGGCCTGTAATGACACCTGTTGAACAGGACAGCCACACACAGCATCCGATGAGCAGCATAATCAGGGATGCCTTATTTAATCTTCTTGTTTTCATAGAGTATTGGTTTCATTTATTGCATAGACGAAAGAAACTGTATTGTGCTGCACCCATCCACAAAATGCCCTAAAGTCGTTTACCCGGATTAAAATAAATATTATCTTTGTTGCCCTTACAGATCATGGTCTGCCTAAAATTATTCCGATCCGAAAATGAAAAAATATGATACTGTTCACCCCTACGGTGAAAAACAAGTTCAGTTTGACCGGCGGTACCTTGAAATGGCAAGAATATGGGCACAGAATTCTTATTGCAAACGAAGACAGGTAGGAGCATTGATCGTAAAGGAAAAGATGATCATTTCAGATGGGTATAATGGGACGCCGTCCGGATTTGAAAATGTGTGTGAGGATGAACAGTTCAAAACAAAGCCGTATGTTCTTCATGCTGAGGCCAATGCAATTACAAAAGTGGCCAAATCGAACAACAGCAGTGAAGGTGCGACCTTATATATCACCACATCGCCATGTATGGAGTGTGCCAAACTGATTATTCAAAGCGGAATTCGCCGGGTTGTTTTTTGCGACAGCTATCATATTCAGGATGGAATGGAATTGTTAAAAAAGGCAGGAATTCAGGTAGAGCTTATTGAAATATAAAAACAACAGAATGGAAATCAGAAATAGGAGATTTACCGTATATTTTCCGATTGTTATTGCCATAGTTCTTGTATTGGGAATTGTGGTAGGTCGTTATTACAGTGGTTCGAATGCCGAGAATAAATTCATCATTATTCCAAAGGCCAATAAACTGGATAATGTGCTCAATTATATTGAGAATGAATATGTTGACGATGTTTCAAAAAATGACCTGATGGAAAAGGCCATTCCCAGGATCCTGGAGGACCTGGATCCGCATTCCCAGTACATTCCGGCTACCGATCTGGAAAAGGTAAATGAACCCCTTGAAGGAAATTTCAGCGGAATCGGGATCCAGTTCAATATGCTTAATGATACACTTGTGGTAATCCAGACCATAGCAAACGGACCTTCGCAAAAAGTCGGGATCATTGCCGGTGACAGGATCACCATGGTAGATGGCAAGGCAGTGGCAGGAAAGAAATTGCCCAGTGATTCCATTGTCGGACGTTTGCGCGGACCCAAGGGTTCGAAGGTTCACGTGGATATTTTGAGGCGGCATGTTGATAAGGAACTTGGCTTTGACATCATACGGGACAATATACCCCTGTTTAGCGTAGACGTTTCCTATATGATCAGGGATGATATAGGTTTTGTAAAGCTGAACAAGTTCTCCGCGACTACGGAGGAGGAATTTGTTTCGTCCGTTACCGGGCTCCGTGAAAAGGGGATGAAGAAGCTTATTCTTGATTTAAGGGAAAATGGCGGCGGATACATGAATGCAGCCGTGTTTATTGCGGACCAGTTCCTGGGCGGTAATGAACTGATAGTTTATACGCAGGGAAAGGCAAGGCAAAAGCAGGAATTCCGGAGTACACAGGGAGGACTTTGTACCGATCTGGGTGTGACAATATTGATTGATGAGAACTCGGCCTCTGCCAGCGAAATCCTGGCCGGCGCCCTTCAGGATAATGACAAGGGTACCATAGTGGGTCGCCGGTCGTTCGGAAAGGGCCTGGTACAGGAGCAAAAACCGCTTTCAGACGGATCGGCCCTCAGGCTCACCATTGCCCGATATTACACGCCCACCGGGCGCAGTATTCAAAAACCCTATACACATGACCTCAGGGATTATTACCTGGATCTCAATACGAGGTTTATGCATGGTGAACTGGAAAACGCGGACAGCATCAAATTCAGTGATTCCCTCAAATTTGTCACCCCCAAGGGCAGGATTGTATATGGCGGAGGGGGTATTATGCCGGATATTTTTGTTCCCCTGGATACATTAGGCGTATCACCCTATTATCTTGATATCAGGAACCAGGGGCTTATCTACCGCTATTCCCTGGATTACTCTGATGCAAACCGAAATGAACTATCGAAGTTAAAAACACCGGAGGAATTTGTCAGATACCTGAACGGCCAGAACATATTGCGGAAGTTCATCGCTTTTGCGGAGAAGCAAGGAATAAAAGAAATACCAAAGGACATTAAGGTATCTCAGAAAATATTGCAGGTTCAGTTAAATGCTTACATTGCCAGGAATTTCCTGGACAATGAAGGTTTCTTCCCCATTATCCAGGAACTTGACAATACCCTTGCGCGCGCTTTGGATACTTTTAGCGCCAAACCATAGTTACTTACGCTTCCGTTTGATTTTCGGGGATTGGTGCCGGAAAGAGGCATCCGCAACCGGTTTGGAAAAATCCACCAATACAGGTGTATTGTCAAACCGGGCCCCTTCAAGTTCCCGGACCAGTTGATCCGCCTGGCGGCTGTCCACATCAAAAAATGAGAAATTCCTGAGGATCTCTATCTTCCCGATCTCAATCCGGCGGCCCTTGCTGTGCCGGTTGAGCCAGGCTATCAGGGAACCTGCATTTAATTCATGACGGTTGCCCAGATTGATATGAAGGCGGGTAAAAGAACCAGCCGGCTGGGCACCGTTTTTTTCATGCTTTTCCCGCTGTAATGTATTCAGATCCGGCGCATCATTATAATATTCAAGAAACCGGTTAAATTCAACCGATATGAAATGTTTTATGAGTTCATCCCGGTCAAGCCATTCAAGCTTTTTATAAATTACGGGGAGGAATTTTTCAATATTTTCCTGGTCAACAATGGTGTTTTCAACCCTGTCCACCAGGTTAAACAACTGTTTTTCACAAATTTCCTTTCCGCCCGGAACCAATTTCCTTACCAGATTTTTCCGGGTAATTCTTTCCAGGTCTTTAATCCGGTTCAGTTCACGGGAGTGGATCAGGGATACCGAAATGCCGGTTTTACCGGCCCGTCCGGTTCTACCGCTGCGATGAACATAAATCTCCGGATCATCGGGAAGGTTATAATTTATAATATGCGTAAGATCATGAACATCAAGCCCCCTGGCTGCTACATCGGTAGCCACCAGAAGCTGCAGGTTTTTGATCCTGAACTTGTTCATTACATAATCGCGTTGAGCCTGTGACAGATCGCCATGCAGTGCATCAGCATTATAACCGTCCTGCATCAGCTTATCTGCCACTTCCTTTGTTTCTATCCGGGTGCGGCAGAAAACAATGCCATATACCGAAGGGTTTATATCCACAATCCGCTTTAATGCCAGGTATTTGTCCCTTGCATGAACCATGTAGTATTCATGGCTGACATTATCGGCACCTGAATTGCGTTTACCCAATGATACCTCTTCGGGCGAATTCATGTATTTTCCGGCTATTTCCGCAATACCCTGCGGCATGGTGGCTGAAAACAATAGCGTTTGCCTGTCCCGGGGTGTTTCCGCCAAAATGGAATCAAGATCTTCCTTGAAGCCCATATTGAGCATTTCATCCGCTTCATCCAGAATGACCCACTTGATGCCTGATAGTTTCAATACTTTTCTCCGGATCAGGTCCATCATTCGCCCGGGTGTGCCGACAATCACCTGTGGGTTGCTTTTTACAGCCTTTATTTGGGCAAGGATATTCGTGCCCCCGTACACAGGTACCACCCTGAAACCTGGCATAAATCTTGAATAGCTGGTAAAATCAGCCGTGATTTGCATGCACAGTTCGCGTGTGGGACACAGCACCAGGGTTTGCAAATGAGTGGCCTTGATATCACTCAGCTGCAGTACCGGCAATCCGAAAGCTGCCGTTTTTCCGGTTCCTGTTTGGGCAAGCACAACCAGGTCGCCGGCTGAATTAAGAATCAGGGGTATTGTTTTTTGCTGAACAGGGGTGGGGGTATCAAATCCAAGCTCTTCAACTGCACGTAACAATTCGGGAACAAGTCCCATTTCATTAAAAGTATTCATTTTTTCTCCATTTCCAGTGATCCGAATTAAAATCCACCAGAATGAAGATTTTGCAAAGGACCAATATTAAATTAAAAATTGTTATTATGATCAATCGAAATTCAGTAAAGCTTTTTCAATTAACCGGGGGCGAAGTTAAAACTATTTTACGGTTATTTTCGTTTTTATATAAGCATTACAATTTTAAGCATCATGATCCGCAAATGTCTTTCCGTCATTATTTTCCTGTTGCTTGCAATGCCACAGGCTTTCCCGCAGAAACACAGCGCTTCGGATGCTGCCAGAATGAAGGAACAAATTAACCGGGAAAACAGGAAGGCTTATGAAAAAGCCAGAAAAATGACGCTGAAACACAGGCGCGAGATACAGACCCCGAACACAAGAAAAAGGATGGATGAAGCGGACCGGCGGGCCCTGGCCTATAACAGGCAGAACGATAAAAAATGGTGGCAAAAGATATTAAAAAGGAATCCGGGAAAGAGATGAAATATTTGTAACTTTGCAGGTGTATTTTTGTTTATCGAATACACATACCAGATAAAGTCGTTCCTTAAGGCTGACTGGTTTAAAATAATTGACCATTCGATTAACGTATTAACTTTTTACATATGCCGGATGACCTTTGGCAGACGCTCTTATATATTATTATAGGATTGGTTGGGGTAATTGCAAGCGCATACCGGAACAAGCAAAAAAAGAGCATGACCGGGCCGGTACCGCCTGTGATGAGAACCCCTCGAGGGCAGGAGAGGGACCTGGAACCTGATCCTGATCTGGGTCCGTTTATGGACCTGTTTAACATACCGCGCGCGCCGGAACCGGAGCCTGAGCCGGTTACCGTTGAAAGCGGACCATCTATTGAAGAAGGAGGCCTGCAGATGGATACACAGGAAGCTTCAATCGAGATGGCCGGGATAAAGCAGGCTGAAGAAGCCAGATTTACGCAGGATGTCCCGGTGGAGGAGAGTTTTGAAGAAGGACAATCGGATATACAGAAATTGATAGCGAAATATGATGCAATCCGAAAAGAACTGGAAGGGGAATACGGAGAGGATGATATTGCTTCAGGTGAAATTGTTTCCGTGGAAGCAAGTGAGGCAGCGAGGTTGGCAATGCCTCCCCGGGAACGGATTTTCGATTTGCGGAAAGCAATTATCTATTCGGAAATTTTGAAAAGAAAAGAATATTAATTAACTTAGTCTACTTCTTTTTCGATAAGGCAAATCTCTTTATTCAAAGAAGAAAATAGTAATTAATTAAAGATCACGATATTGAAGAGTTCCGCAAGTCGGAATTCTTTTTTTTATCGGTATATCAATCGTGGAGGTATAGTGATGACAAAGGTTTCTTATATTACGGAAGAAGGTCTTCAAAAACTTAAGAATGATCTTGATCACCTGATTCGGGTTGAACGGCCTGCTATTTCAAAGTTAATAGCAGAAGCACGCGATAAGGGTGATTTATCGGAAAATGCGGAGTATGAAGCGGCCAAAGAAGCACAAGGAATGCTTGAAATGAAAATATCCAAGCTGCAGGATGTAATAGCCAGTTCCCGAATCATGGATGGCTCGAAAATTGACACGGACCGTATCCAGATCATGAACCGCATTAAGATCAAAAATACCCGCAACAACTCCACCATGGAATATACTATCGTTTCGGATAATGAAGCGGATCTCAAAAAAGGCAAGATAGCTGTCAGTACACCAATTGCCAAGGGATTACTTGGTAAACGGGTGGGTGATCTGGTGGAGATCAAGGTTCCTTCGGGCGTTATACCATTCGAGATCATGGAAATTTCACGTTGATAATCCGTGCGAATCATGCCTACCATTTTTTCCCGTATCGTTCAGGGTGAGATACCCTCCTACAGGATAGCAGAGGATGAGAATTACTTCGCATTCCTGGATATCAATCCCCTTGCCGAGGGACACACACTGGTGATCCCGAAACGTGAGATTGATTACCTGTTCGACCTGGATGATGATCTGCTGGCAGGAATGATTGTATTTGCAAAACGGATATCCGGGGCAATCGGCCGGGTGATTCCGTGCAAAAGGGTTGGTGTTGCGGTTCTTGGACTTGAAGTTCCGCATGCCCATATTCACCTGATACCCATCAATAGTCTTGGAGATATCAATTTTAACCGGCCGAAGCTAAAATTTACACCGGAGGAGTTAAAAAAAACAGCAGAAAAGATAAAGGGGGAATTGAAATAGAGGAATTTTCATTTTTTATTTCCCCTTCACCCTTCCCGGATTTTTGCGGATGTAGTCTTCCCATCCTTTGGATGAGCCGGATTTAACCGGATTATTTTCCTGGTAAAAATGACACATGGCTGCAGCCAGTCCGTCCGTGGCATCAAGTGTTTCCGGAAAAAGTTCAGTCTTCAGCAGCTGCTGAAGGAACCGGGCTATCTGTTCTTTTGTGGCATTTCCATAGCCTGTGATGGACTGCTTTATTTTGCGGGGGGCATATTCATGAACAGGTACCGACCGGAATAAGGCGGCTGATATGGCTGCACCTTGAGCTCTGCCCAGTTTAAGCATGGATTGGATATTGTTTCCATAAAACGGGGATTCGATGGCAAGGGCATCGGGATGATGCTCATCGATCAGCTGCAGTGTAAGATCAAAGATCCTGGATATTTTCTCAAAATGATCCTTCATTTTTCGCTGATCAAGTGAACCCATCAGGATCAGACGGGGTTCACGCTGACTTATTCTGATAATGCCATACCCCATTACCGTAGTGCCGGGATCAATGCCCAGAATTACCCAGTTATCCTTCACCTAGTAAGCTTTAAGGTATTCTCTTAATCCCTTGTTCTTTCCGAGAGGTTTTCCGGTAACCAAAGCGGATTTTATCGTGAGGGCGGAGCCGTCGGCGATGTAGTTTAGCACTGTTTTCAGGATGTTTTCATCCGGATCACCGAAATCATGCGTCAGGTCATCTGCAGCCTGTAAATCCGCTGAAATGCCATTATAAAAGTCGCCAACTTCATTAGCATTGGTATATTTGAAAGTAATTGGCAAAACAACATAATCATAATTTGTAAACGGGAATGCATACATGCCCACGGGTTTCCCATGTGTCGTGCTGCCTGCCATGGTAACAGATGACAAATAAGGTTTCATGCCGTTAATGATGAGTTCGCTGGCAGAGGCCGTGGAACCAGTTCCCACAAAAAATACCCTGCCGAGTTCCAGCCCATTGGCATTGCCCGGTATATTCAGTGTGGTATCCCAGCTGACCAGCTTGTTATTATGGCGGAAATTAACAAAAGGCTGACCGGCATGATTTTTTCCGAGCAGCCATCCTGCCAGGTACTCAGCCACATCCACACTGCCGCCTCCGTTATAACGTAAATCAATGATCAATTCATTAACACCCTGTGATCTGAAAAGGTCAAATGCTTCATCGAGTTCCGTCCTGGCTGCATCGATAAAATCCTGGAATACCATATAACCGATCCTGGATTCCCCGGACTGCAACACTTCATAGTGAACTACCGGTGTTATATCAATTACCTCTTTCGTAAGGTTCAGTGAAATCGTTACAGTGTCACCGTTTATGAAGGTTATTGTATTGGAGTGCCCTTCTTCAGACGGACCCAGGAGGTCAAAAACATTTCCGGTTGTGGCTACGGTACCGTTGACATGCGTTATGATCCATCCCCTTCTTACTCCCAGATCATGGGCCTGAGTATTTCGATATACAAAGGCGATTCGGATCTTACCCCCGGCATCTTCCCCCAGCATGAATCCATGCCCGATCATCTGCCCGGCCTCAAAATACTGGTTATATTCCGTTTTGGTAAGCACAGTGCTCCATTTGTCGTATGTGCCATATCGCAGTGCATCCATCAGTGCATCCGGCGACGAATAAGAATCCGGGTTTATTTCCGGCAACTGATCATACCACAAGTATACATCTTTCATCAGTTCATAAATACCCCTGTCGACCACCTTAATGGTTTCAATTTCACCGTCATCATCTTGTTTGCACGAATTAGCTGTTACCCATACCAGAAACAACAGCATAATAAGTTTGCTCAGCAGTTTCATAATATCCGTTTACCAGATTTGTTTGTGGACCATCAATTAACATCTTTTACGATAAAAACGGAGGAAAAGTAATTTTAATTTATGAGGTATCTAATTTAATATCGTCCCAGCAAATAATTCACTGACCGGTTATTCAATTCTGTCGAAACCGGTAAAGGAATGCAATACAGATGGAATGAGTATGCCTGCATCGGTCTGGTTGTTTTCAAGGAGTGATGCCACAATCCTTGGGAGAGCCAGGGCGCTACCGTTGAGGGTATGTGCCAGCACCGGTTTTTTGTTCCCTTCTTCCCGGAACCGTAGTTTTAACCTGTTGGCCTGGAAAGATTCAAAATTGGAAACTGAGCTGACCTCGAGCCAGCGGTTCTGAGCAGCGGCAAAAACTTCAAAATCGTATGTCAGGGCAGAAGTAAAACTCATATCCCCGCCGCATAATTTAAGGATACGATAGGGGAGTTCCAGCTTTTTCACAAGATTTTCAACATGATCGACCATTTCTTCCAAGGATGCATAGGAATGGTCAGGATGCTGGACCTGAACAATTTCCACTTTGTCAAACTGGTGCAGCCTGTTAAGGCCCCGCACATCCTTGCCGTAGGATCCGGCTTCACGCCTGAAACAAGGGGTATAGGCTGTATTTTTTACAGGGAGTTCCCGGGCATCCAGAATCACATCCCGGTAAATATTGGTGACAGGAACTTCCGCCGTGGGTATAAGGTAATAGTTGTCAAGGGTAACATGGTACATCTGGCTATCTTTGTCGGGCAGTTGACCGGTTCCGAATCCCGAATCTTCGTTTACCATAAGAGGAGGTAATATTTCAATGTAACCCGCGCGGATATTCTCTTCGAGAAAGAAATTGATCAGGGCGCGCTGGAGTTTGGCGCCCTTTCCTTTATAAACGGGAAATCCGGCTCCCGTGAGCTTATTGCCCAGTTCAAAATCGATAATATCGTATTTTTTAGCAAGATCCCAGTGGGGAAGTGCTTTTGCCGGCAATACAGGTATATTCCCCCCCTTCCGGACCTCTTCATTTTCCCCGGCTCCCTTGCCCGCAGGTACAGTAACATGCGGAATGTTAGGAAGTGTTATAAGGACCTTTTCAAGTTTCTTTTCAGTCTCGCCAAGCTGATTGCTTATTTCCCGGATATCATCTTTCAGTATCGCCGTCTGGTTTCTCGCCTTTTCGGCTTCTTCCCTGTGGTTATTGCGGATCAGGTCCCCGATCATCCTGGAGGTATTGTTGAGTTCCGCTTGTTTTCCGTCGAGGTTGTTCTGCAGCGATCTGCGGGCTGTATCCAAAGCAAGCAATTCTTCCACAATATTCCTGGCATCAAAATTCTTTACCTGCAACCGGCGGATAACCTCATCGGTATGTTCACGAATCAGATTAAGGGTTAGCATGTTTGAAAGGGGTTTGTGCAAAAATAGAAAAATCCCCTGAACTGTTTACCTAAATGCGGTATAAGTGCAGGGGATCTTCTTTATGGGATGTTCTGGCTATTCGCCTGCTTCTAAGATCGAAACAAATGAGCGGTCGTCTTTCTTGCGGTGATATTTTACATGTCCATCCTTTAAGGCGTACAAAGTATGATCCTTACCCATGCCCACATTAATTCCGGGATGGTGAACGGTACCCCGCTGACGGACCAGTATATTGCCGGCTTTTACGAGTTCTCCGCCGTATATTTTTATCCCAAGCCTTTGACTATGTGATTCCCGTCCGTTTCTGGAACTTCCGGCTCCTTTTTTATGTGCCATGGTAGTATATTTTTAATGGATGATTCGTCTTTTTTATTTCTTTTCCTTTGCCTTGTCTTTTGCAGGGGCTTTTTTGGCGGCCGGTTTTGCAGCCGCGGCCGGCGTCTTTTTGGCCGTGACCTTTTTGGGTTTCTTTTCTGAGGCAGATTTGGCTTTGGCAGGTTTCTTTTTAACAGGTTTCACGGCAGCAGTCTCTTTTTTTGGTTTGGCTTCGGATTTAACGGTATCCGCAGAAGCTTTAACCTGCGGCACTGCCTCCTTCATCTTCTCTTTTCTTTCGGAAGCACCGGTTTCCGAAATATCCTCAATTAAAAGCTGCGTAAAATTCTGGCGGTGTCCGTTCAGTTTCTGATATCCTTTTTTTCTCTTTTTATGAAATACCAGTACCTTGTCTCCCCTGATGTGGGAAACAATTTGTGCCAGGACCATTGCATCCGGCAGGTAAGGCACACCCACATCCGTTTTATCATCGCGGCTGATGAGTAATACCTTATCGAAACTCACTTCTTCTCCAACTTCTCCGGAAAGCCGGTGAACGAACACCTTTTTCCCTTTTTCAACCTTAAATTGTTGTCCTGCGATGCTAACTATTGCGTACATGGAATATAAAATTTCAATTTTATTTTGGGTCTGCAAAAATATAAAAGTTTGATTTAACTACAAATAAAAACTCCGAAAATATTACATTGAGAAGGTAATTATGAAGTAAAAAGGATGAATTCATTATATTTGTGCACTATTAAAAAACCACCAAGCCTGTTGTAATGGAAAAAGTCAAGCTCAATGTTTTGGGTATCTCATACAGTCAGACACAGACAGGTGCTTATGCCCTTGTGCTGGCGGAGGAAAATGGCAGAAGAAGAATTCCGATAATTGTTGGAGGGTTTGAGGCTCAGGCCATTGCGATTCAGCTTGAAGGTCTTAAACCACCCAGGCCATTGACGCATGATCTTTTTCTGAATTTTGCACATACTTTTAATGTAGATTTGCTGGAGGTTACAGTATATAAACTAGAAGAAGGAGTTTTTTATTCCAAGCTAACGTGTGACAACGGACAAAGAATTGTTGAAATTGATGCAAGGACTTCAGATGCCATTGCACTCGCTCTGAGATTCAAATGTCCTATCTATACAACCGAAGAAATCCTAAAAAAAGCCGGTATTATTCTTGATTTTGAAAAAGAGGCAGCTGTTCAGCCTGGTGCAGACCCGGTATCTCCCAGAAATATCCAGGTTCAGGATAGTTCCTTCCTTGAGGAGATCCGGAAAAGCAATCCGGAGGAACTGAAGGAACTGCTCGACGAAGCGATCAGGGATGAAAACTATGAAAAGGCATCCATGATCAGAGATGAATTAAACAGAAGAAAGAAGGAATAGGGTTACATACCAGGATGATGTGTCGGCATGGGGAAAAGCAGGAAAAATACTGAAAAAGCCATTTTAGAAAGTTTGCCATATTTGGCCTGGCATAAGGATACCGAAGGCCGGTACACAATGGTGAACAAAGCCTTTGCCCAGGTTTACCATTTGCTGCCCGAGAACATCATTGGGAAAACCGATTTTGACCTTTGTTCAAGGGAAAAGGCCCTTGAATTCCAGCGCAGTGATGAGGAGGTGATGCGAAAAGGCGAAGTGCGGTTCGTGGAACAGATAGAAAGGTTTTCCAAAGGCCATAAATTATTTGAGACTTACAAAACGCCCATCCGTGATGAGCATGGCATGATCATCGGGATCAGCGGCATATCCAGGGATATTTCCGATAACGCATGGATGGAGAAGACTTTGCGTGAAAGGGAAGAACAGATCAGTGCCCTTTTACAGAATTCCTCCGATGCCATTTCAATTTTTGACCGGAAGGGGATTATCATATTTGAAAGTTCTGAAAAAAACAAAATATCTGAATTCAGCAAGGAAGAGCTTCTGAACAAGCCATTTTTTGACACGATACATCCCGATGATGTGGAAATGATCAAAATGACATTTGAAGATACACTGCTTAATCCGGGGAGGCAGATTAAACGGGAATACAGGAGCCTCCATAAAAACAAGAGGTGGATATACGTAGAGAGCATTTTTTCAAATCAATTGGGTAACCCGGCCATTAAGGGGGTTGTTGTGAATTCCAGGGATATTTCTGACCGGAAAATGGCTGAGCTGAAGGAGAGGGTATATCATGACAATCTGATCTTTCTAAGCAATTCGGCTCTTGAATTGCTCGGCCTTTCATCCAAAGACCAGATCTTTCATTATATTGCGGAGAAACTGGAAGCTTTTCTTGAGAGTGCCGTGGTTATTGTAGCCTCAATCGGGGAAGATCAAAAAAGGGCTGTTGTGGAGACCATATCCGGAATCAAACCGTTTGAAAGCACGCTAGAAAGACTTTTTGGAAAATCACTGAAGGGACTGAGCTTTCCAATTAAGCATCATCAGAATCTTACTTCGCATGCCGGAACGGTGGTGACATGGAAAGAGGAACTGCTTGAAGATGGATTCGGGGTGCTCACGGCAGAAATAATCAAAAAGCTTAAATCCCTGATGCAGGTGCATAAGGTGTATAACATTGTGCTTGCAAAAGACAATAAACTGCTGGGGAACATTACCATTTTAACCCTCAATAAGCGTATCATCAAATTCAAGCATATAATTGAAACCTTTGTTCACCAGGTTTCCGTCGCTCTTCACCGTAGTCAGCTTGAATTCGAACTTGTGAAAGCCAAGGATAAGGCCGAGGAATCGGACAAGCTGAAAACTGCATTTTTAGCCAACATGTCGCATGAGATACGCACACCCATGAACGGCATACTCGGTTTTGCCGAAATGCTCAATGACAATGGACTGAGTACGGCAAACCGGAAAAAATATCTGCAGATCATCAACAGTAACGGAAAGATGTTACTGAACCTGATCGATGACATTATTGACTTTGCAAAAATTGAATCCGACCAGGTTAATATGATGCCGGATGATTTCTCCCTTAACAATCTGCTGAATCAGGTTCAGTCATCTTTTCTTACCAGCAGCATGAAAAAGGAAAAATCGAAAGTAAGGATCATTACGAAAAAGTCCTTTCCCGATGAAAGATCATTCATACATACCGACCCGACACGGTTGAGGCAGGTTCTGACAAACCTGGTTGGCAATGCAATAAAATTCACGCACAAGGGATATATTGAATTTGGATATAAGCTCGAAAACAGCAATACACTGCTGTTTTATGTCAAGGATACCGGTATCGGGATTGAACAGGAAAAGCTTCAGTTAATATTTGAACGTTTTATGCAGGCTGATAGCTCACCCTCAAGGAAATATGGCGGTTCGGGACTAGGACTTGCAATTTCAAAAGGTCTGGTTAATTTGCTTCAGGGAAAAATGTGGGCTGAGTCCACCCTTAAAGTCGGATCCACTTTTTACTTCACAATTCCGTTCAACCCGGTGATCCGGAAAATCGAAGAAAGAGTTGAAAACAAACAGACCCGGACAAATTATCATTGGGAGGGAAAACTTTTCCTGATAGCCGAGGATGACAAATTCAGCTATAAGTTCCTGGAGGGATTTCTGAAACAAACCAGGGCTGAGGTAATACGGGCGGTCGATGGCCGGGAAGCGGTGGAGATCTGCAAGAACAACCCCGCGATAGATCTGGTGCTTATGGATATACAGATGCCGGATATGAATGGTCTCGCTGCCACCGAACAGATCAAGAAGTTTAACAGGCATATGCCAATAATAGCCCAGACTGCCAACGCCGTAAGCGAGGAAAGGCAAAGATGCCTGCAGGCCGGATGTGATGACTTCATTACAAAACCCGTGAACATTACCGAATTGTATTCCAAGATCGACAAATGGCTTTCCCTCAAGACTTCCTGAATATTCCCTGTTTAAAGACGGCATGATCGCCCTGATTGCGACCGGTTTGATAATTCTGCTGCTATATATGATCAGGATGGTCATTTACAATTTTAACTGGCAGAAACATCCCGTTTTTGAGACGGGCAAATCTGACCCGCCCTGCCCGGTCAGTATAGTAATCGCTTTCAGGAATGAACAGGAAAATCTGCCGGATTTGTTGCATTCGCTTGCACTGCAACAATATCCGGCAACTTTATGGGAAGTTATTTTTGTTGATGATCATTCATCCGATGGATCTGCAGAGCTGATCAGGGATTTCATCAGCACGCGCCCCGGTTTCCGGTATTTATCCGGTGAACGGGGCATTACCGGAAAAAAATCCGCTTTACATAGGGGTATACATGAGGCCAGGCATGAATTTATCGTCACCACGGATGCAGATTGTACTATGGGAAATCAATGGCTTGCGACAATCTGCAACATGTATTCCAGGCTGAATCCAGACATGATTATCGGACTGGTGGACACTTCGGGAGGCCCGGGTTTTTTTGACAGGTTTCAGGAGATCGAATTCCTGAGCCTTGTGGCCGCCGGGGCAGCCTCTGCGGCGGGTGGCAAACCCATTTACTGCAATGCCGCCAATCTTGCATTTAAGAGAGAATTGTTCCTGTCCCATTCAGATCCGTTGAGAAATACCGTTCCCTCAGGTGATGATACACTTTTTATGCACCGGATCAAAAAGAACAGGAACAACCGTGTGCTGTTGCTGAAATCCGCAGCAACCATTGTTAATGCAGGGAGCGTAAAAAATACCCGGGAATTCCTGAATCAGCGGATCAGGTGGGCTTCCAAAAGCAGGTTCTATACCGATGCGGAAACGATATTCACAGCTAGCCTGGTTCTGGGACTTTCCGGGGTAATCGTGGCGTCACTGGTGATTCTGGCAGCCGGTATTTATCCCTGGCTTTTCCCGGCACTGTTGGCCGGAAAAAGTGTGACTGATTGTATCCTGCTAAAGGGATTTCTCCGGTTTTATAATAAAGATCTGTCTGTCCTTCAGCTTATTGCATTTGAACTGATTTATCCCTTTTATATATTGACAGCTTTCATAGGAGGGTTACTGAACCTGTATTCATGGAAAGAAAGAAGTTACAAACACGTACGGAGCAGGGCTTAATTGCCCAATTCCGAGAGGAATTTAATCCGCATGAGCCGCACCTCCTCTTCCGTGTAATTTTCTTCGCCCAGTTCTTTTAAGGCATCTTCAACAGATTCGTTTTCAGCTTCTTCCATGAAATAATCGTAGATATCCTGCTGATGTTCCTTATCCATCACATTGTTGATATAATAATCAATATTGATCTTGGTTCCGGAATTTACAATAGCTTCAATTTCATCAAGAAGGGCGCTTGTTTCAAGGTTTTTAGCCGATGCAATATCTTCAAAATCCATTTTCCTGTCAATGCTCTGAATAACAAAAACCTTCAGGTTTGACTTGTTGATTACGGATTTCACGATCATATCCTGGGGCCGTATAATTTCTTTTTCTTCAACATAGCTTTTTATTATTTTGATGAATTCAGCACCGTATTTTTTTGCTTTTCCTGCGCCAACACCCATTATGTTCTGTAGTTCTTCCGTTGTGATGGGATATTGTATGGCCATATCTTCAAGCGAGGGATCCTGGAACAGGACAAATGGCGGAAGTCCCAGCTGCTTGGAAAGTTTCTTTCTTAAACTCTTCAGAATATTGAACAATTCCTCGTCAACGGTTCCGGGTCTTTCAGGACCAGCCAGGTTTTCCTCCTCCTCGTCGGTATCGGAATAGTCATGGTCCTCTGAAATCGGAAAATCAACCGGATTTTCAAGAAATTCAGTACCCTTTTCATCCAGTTTCAGCAGGCCATAGTTTTCAATTTCTTTTTGTATAAGCCGTGCAATGAGTGCCTGCCGGACCACCATGCTCCAGTAATTTATGTCCTTGCTCTTGCCGGCACCGAAGTTCGTCAGCATCTGGTGGTTATAGGATTTCACCATTGCTGTCTTCACACCTGCCAGGATGGCCGCAATATGATCGGCCTTGAATTTTTCCTTCACTTCCAGGATGGTCTTCAATACAAGCACGATATCATTTTTACCCTCGAACTGATTTTTTGGATGCAGACAGTTATCACAATTGTCACAACTGCCGGGCATTTCCTCTCCAAAATAATTCAGGAGTTGCCTGGGTCGGCAGACTGACGATTCAGCATAAGCAACGGTCTCCAGGAGGAGTTGTTTTCCTATCTCCTGTTCCGCGACGGGCTTCCCCTGCATAAACTTTTCCAGTTTCTGTATGTCCTTGTAACTGTAAAATACTATGCATTTGCCTTCGCCTCCATCGCGGCCGGCGCGTCCGGTTTCCTGGTAATAGCCTTCAAGGCTCTTCGGGATATCATAATGGATGACGAAACGTACATCGGGCTTGTCAATTCCCATTCCGAAAGCGATAGTGGCCACAATAACGTCCACTTCCTCCATCAGGAAATTATCCTGGTTTTGCGACCGCGTTGAGGAATCAAGTCCCGCATGATACGGTAAAGCCTTAATGCCATTTACCTGAAGTGTTTCGGCCAGCTCTTCCACCTTCTTCCGGCTCAGGCAGTAAATGATGCCCGATTTGCCGGTATTGTTCTTAATATATTTGATGATCTCCTTGGTAACGTTTTTTTTCGGCCTTACCTCATAATAAAGGTTGCTTCTACGGAAGGAGGATCTGAAAACCGTTGCATCCAGCATACCCAGATTTTTCTGAATATCATTCTGCACTTTGGGCGTGGCAGTGGCTGTCAGGGCTATAATGGGAGCCGCCCCGATCTCGGTTATTATGGGCCTGATACGCCTGTATTCAGGCCGGAAATCATGACCCCATTCAGATATGCAATGTGCCTCATCTATAGCATAGAAAGAGATATCCACTTTTTTCAGGAACTGGATATTTTCCTCTTTTGTCAGGGATTCAGGAGCCACATACAACAATTTGGTCTTTTTTTCAAGAATATCATGCTTGACCTTTGTTATGGCAGCCTTGTTTAAAGAAGAATTCATAAAATGGGCCACTCCGTCCTCTTCACTGAAACTGCGCATAGCATCCACCTGGTTCTTCATCAGGGCAATCAGTGGTGATATGATAATAGCTGTGCCCGGTAGGATCAGTGCCGGGAGCTGGTAACACAGCGATTTACCCCCGCCAGTGGGCATTAAAACAAAAGTATCTTTGCCTTCTAATACATTCCGGATTATGGGTTCCTGATTTCCTTTAAAACTGGTAAAACCAAAATGCTCTTTTAATACTTCACTTAATGAAAACTCCACGTCAACATTCATCTTTTTTATATGGTTTAACAACAAATCCCCCAATTATGGAAATGCAAATTATATTTAGAGGATTTTAATATTTATAAATTCCGATTATTAAAGCACTGTCACTTATGTTTGGTCAGATTAATCGGACAGGCTTGCATTTCTTGTCTGATAGCAATCTTAAAATAATGAATACATTTGTTAACTAAATTAATAATTTTTTTCTTATTTCGCTATGCCCTGAAAAGCAATTTAGTTTTATTTAACAAATTAAAAAATCAGCAAAAAAACAGATAATGGAAGAAAAAGGGGAAATGACTTTTTTGCAGCATCTCGAAGAACTGAGATGGCATATTATACGATCGGTACTGGCAATTGTGGTTTTTGGAATATTGGCTTTTGTCTTCAAGTCTGTAGTTTTTGATAAGATCCTGATGGCTCCCAGCAATGAGAATTTCTGGACCAACCGGGTATTGTGTGAACTTGGGCAGAAAGTAAACGCTCCTAAGCTTTGTATCAACAGAACAGAACTTGTTTTGCAGAATACCCAGGTTTCAGGGATGTTTATGGCCCACATTAAGATAAGCATTATTGCAGGACTGGTCATGGCTTTTCCTTTTATCTTCTATGAATTCTGGAGGTTTGTCAGACCCGCCTTGTACCAGAATGAAAAACGGCACACCACGGGTGCTATTTTTTATATCAGTTTTCTTTTTATGCTGGGGGTAGTATTCGGATATTTCCTGATCACACCGCTTTCCATAAATTTTTTATATAATTACAAAGTAAGTGAGGTTGTAAAAAATATTCCGACCCTCGGGTCTTATGTGTCCCTGATCACTTCCATTGTCCTTGCCAGCGGCATCTTATTTGAACTGCCCGTCCTGGTTTATTTTTTAAGCAAGATCGGACTTGTGACTGCGGATTTTCTGAAGCGGTATCGCAAACATGCTGTAATTGTCATATTGCTTGTTGCCGGTATAATCACCCCTCCCGATATATTCAGCCAGATTATGGTTTCATTTCCCCTGTTTTTGTTGTATGAAATTAGCATTGTTCTTTCCAGGCGTGTTGAAAAGGCCCGCGAAGCTGAATCCCTGGCCGGATAATCTCTAAATCCTGATAAGTTCAAATGAAACTAAGGACAGAGAGTCTGGTTAAAAGATACCGTACACGAACGGTGGTTAAGGATGTTTCCATCGAGGTGGAACAGGGAGAGATTGCGGGTTTGCTTGGTCCGAACGGGGCGGGGAAAACCACATCGTTCTACATGATCGTGGGTCTTATCCAGCCCAATGCCGGGAAAATATTCCTGGATGATGAGGATATTACCTATGAACCGGTTTACCGCCGGGCGCAGAAGGGTATCGGATATCTCGCGCAGGAGGCATCGGTATTCCGTCGGCTGAGCGTGGAAGACAATATTCTCGCAGTTCTTGAAATGACTTCATTTTCAAAGGAAGAGCAGCATTTCAGGGTTGAGTCGCTGTTAAATGAGTTTGGTCTGCAAAAGATCAGAAAGAGTCTGGGTATACAGCTTTCAGGTGGCGAACGGCGCAGGACCGAAATTGCACGCGCTCTGGCGCTTAAACCCAATTTCATTTTACTGGATGAGCCATTTGCCGGCGTCGATCCCATAGCGGTTGAAGACATCCAGGAAATAATTGCCAAACTGCGCGATAAAAATATAGGCATCCTCATCACAGACCACAATGTACATGAAACCCTGTCAATTACTGACCGGGCATATTTACTTTTCGAAGGAGAGATCTTAAAAGCCGGTACCGCAAAGGACCTGGCAGAGGATGAACAGGTTCGGAGGGTTTACCTGGGCAAGAATTTTGAATTAAGATAGGAAGAAAATTTGATAATTTGAAAATTGAGTCTGCTCCATAAAGTAATAACATGAAATATGCCACGAAGACACCAAGGCACAAAGTTTTATATTCAGATCGTATTCAATGGATTATAAATATATTTCTTAGTGTCTTTGTGCCTTTGTGGCAAAAAACATATTTTTCGGAGAGGACTCAAAATTTGAAAATAGATACATTTGAAAAATATCAGACATGATTTCCAGAGTTTACTTTACTGATTTACATGCGACATCTTCAATGAGCCTGCTGAAAAAACTGGAAAACCTTGTTAAAAGGGCAGGAATTGATACAATTGATTTTGATAAAAAGATTACCGCACTGAAGATCCATTTTGGTGAACCGGGAAATCTGGCATTTATCAGGCCCAATTTTGCAGCCACCATTGTAAAATACCTGAAGAAAAAGGGAGCTAAACCCTTTTTAACGGATACCAATACATTATATTCCGGACTTCGATCCAATGCGATTGATCATTTGAAATCTGCATTCGAGAACGGATTCAACCCTCTTGTCACTGATTGTCCGGTTATTATTGCTGATGGATTGCGCGGTTCTGATTTTACAGAAATAAATCTTGGCCTGGAACACTGTGATACCGCAAAAATAGGAAAAGCCATAGTTGACGCCGACATCATTGTAACCATGACGCATTTTAAAGGTCATGAAATGACCGGTTTTGGCGGCACACTCAAAAACCTGGGAATGGGTTGCGCTTCGGTGGCCGGAAAGCTTGAGCTGCATTCCACATCGGCTCCCGAGATAGTGCCTGAGAATTGCACAGGCTGCCGGGTATGTGAAAAGTACTGTGCACAGGATGCTGTAATGGTCGGAGCCGATAAAATAGCGCACATCGATTATGAAAAGTGCACCGGCTGTGGTCAGTGTGTCGCGGTATGCCAATACAATTCAGCCCAGGTGGTTTGGGAATCCGCGTCCGAACTGGTAAGCTGCAAAATATCAGAATATTCGCTCGCCGTTCTGAAAGATAAACCGGCCTTTCACATTAACTTTATTATGAATGTATCACCCGATTGTGATTGCTGGAATTATAATGATTATCCATTGGTTCCGGATATTGGAATTGCCGCGTCTTTTGACCCCGTTGCGCTTGACCAGGCCTGTGCCGATATGGTAAAGGAAGCGCCCGTATTGCACCTGAGCAGGATCGGCATTGATAATCCGGACGAAGACCACCATGGCCAGGACAAATTTGCCATGGCACATCCGAATACGCACTGGCAGGCCGGATTGGAGCATGCTGAAAGGATCGGGCTGGGCAGCCGGAAGTATGAGATTGTTGCGGTATAAAGCCGGATACTGAATGAAGGATCCCGGGTACCGGATGCCGGATAACGGTTGCTTCTTTAAAATGAATCCAATTTACTTTTACGAACGGTAAAATGTGGTATCTTTGCGCGACATTTCGCAGGCGGATGTGGCGTAATTGGTAGCCGCGCAAGACTTAGGATCTTGTGCCGTAAGGCGTGGGGGTTCGAGTCCCTTCATCCGCACTGAATGAGAGTTGAACACGAAGGAATAGAAATCGGTATTCGGTGTTCGATTGTGTCAGTCATGCAAGTCATGCAAGTCTTGCAGGTCGTGCCTGTCGTGTAATCCAGCATCCTGAATCCGTATTTTTCGATTTTGGCTTTATTGTAGAATTAAATTTTAAAAGAATCAGATGAACATCAAAAAAGACAGTATTGACGAATTGAATGCCGTGGTAACCGTTACAATTGAAAAGCCGGATTATGAGGAGCGGGTAGACAATATCCTGAAAGATTACAGGAGAAAAGCAAGATTCGATGGTTTCAGACCGGGTAAGGTTCCACAGGGTCTAGTAAACAAGATGTACCACAAACCTGTACTGGTTGAAGAAATAAACAAGATATTATCGGAATCTCTGGGCAGGTACCTTGTTGATGAAAAACTGAATATCCTTGGAGAACCGCTGCCAAACGAGGAGAAGCCTTTTAAAGCTGATTGGGACCGGGATACCGAGTTTGAGTTTTCATTTGATATCGCATTGTCCCCCTCCCTGGATATTAAGATATCGGAAAAGGATAAAATACCCTACTATACGATTAAAATAAACGAAGAGGCTGTTAATCAGCAGCTCGATAAAATTGTTTCACGGTTTGGCACATTCAAGGAAGCCGCGGAAATCACGGAAAATGAATTGATCAAAGCTGACCTGACAGAAACTGATAAAAATGGTGAGCCTATTGAAGGGGGTGTACAGGTAGAGGATTCTTCGATATCCCTTGAGGTTGTGAAGGATGAGAAAACGAAGAAGAAGTTCATGGGGATGAAAGCGGGTGATGAGGTACTGATGGATGTAAAAAAAGCATTTGAGAATGAAACCGACCTGGCGGCCCTCCTTAAAGTCGACAAAGAAAAACTCGCCGACACGGGCAGCAATTTTAAAGTAAAAATAAGATCTATTTCCAGATTTGAAAAACCGGAAATCAACCAGGAGCTCTTCGACAAGGTTTACGGACCGGAAAACGTCAAGTCCCCCGAAGAGTTCAGGTCTAAAATTGAGGAGGATTTAAGGTCAGCCTTTAACCGCAACAGCGACTATAAATTCCGGATGGATGCCAAGGATTATTATCTTAAAAACTTCACACAGGAATTGCCTTCCGCTTTTCTGAAACGCTGGCTCCTCCATACCAACAGCGGCAAGTTGACCCCCGAACAAATCGAAAAGGATTTTGATCATTTTTTGATCGATCTGAAATGGCAGCTTATCAAGGGAAAGATTGCCCGGGATAATGATATGAAAGTGAATGAGGAAGAACTGCTGACCCATGTAAAGGAGGTGTTCAGGCAGCAGTTTGTCCAGTATTATGGTATCGCCGATGTGCCGGCCGAAACCCTTGAAAAATATGCCCGGGAAAGCCTGACGCGGGAAGAGGATAAGAACCGGTTCATGGAAAGCCTGATGGAGAATAAAGTCTTTGAATTCATACAAAAGACGGTAAAACATGATACCAAAGAAGTAACTTTGGATAAATTCAATTCCATGTTCGAGAAATAAAGTAAAGAAACCAAACGTATAATATTATGGATCTGATCAAGGATTTTAACAAATATGCCACCGGGCATCTGGGTATCAGCAGTCTTAGCCTGCACCGGTTTTCCTCGATGGCCACCAGTTATATTTCTCCCACCATCATTGAAGAACGGCAACTGAATGTGGCACAAATGGATGTTTTTTCACGGCTGATGATGGACAGGATCATTTTTCTCGGACTGCCCATAGATGATTTTGTTGCGAATGTGATCCAGGCACAACTTTTATACCTTGATTCCGCTGATTCCGGTAAGGACATTCAGATTTATTTTAACTCTCCCGGAGGAGCCGTTCATGCAGGTCTTGGTATTTATGACACCATGCAGTATATTACCTGCGATATTGCCACAATCTGCACCGGAATGGCGGCTTCCATGGGAGCTGTCCTGTTGTGTGCAGGCACCAAGGGGAAGCGATCAGCGCTGAAGCATTCCCGCATAATGATCCACCAGCCCATGGGCGGTGCACAAGGACAAGCCACTGACATTGAGATCACTGCAAGGGAAATCCTTAAGCTGAGATCGGAATTGTATCAAATTATCGCAGACCATACGGGTAATTCTTATGAAAAGGTTGAAAAAGATTCGGACAGGGATTACTGGATGACGTCACAGGAGGCGAAGGATTATGGCATGATTGATGATGTACTGGAAAGAGTAAGGAAAAAATAGCAGCAGTTTACTGAATATTTGTAAATTTGCACTTTAATAATCGTTCTTCAATAATACAGTGAGATGGATAAATGTTCCTTTTGTGGTCGCGACAAACGAGATACCAACCTTCTGATCGCAGGTATTTCGGGGCATATCTGCGATAATTGCGTGGAACAGGCTTACGAGATCGTCAGGGAAGAATCTAAAAAAAGCAATCAGTTTGACGTAAATTCTATCAAACTGCTTAAACCGAAGGAAATAAAAAAGTTCCTTGATCTTTATGTTATCGGACAGGAAGATGCAAAAAAAACAATTGCCGTTGCTGTATACAACCATTATAAAAGACTAATGCAAACCACCCGGCACGAAGAGTCGGACGATGTGGAAATTGAAAAATCCAATATTATTCTGGTGGGTGAAACCGGAACAGGCAAAACACTGCTTGCACGTACAATTTCAAAATTGCTTCATGTACCATTTACCATTGTGGATGCAACCGTTCTGACGGAGGCCGGATATGTGGGCGAAGATATAGAGAGTATTCTAACGCGGCTTTTGCAGGTAGCCGATTACAACACGGAAGCAGCTGAAAAGGGCATTGTTTTTATCGATGAAATTGACAAGATTGCCAGAAAAGGGGATAATCCCTCCATTACCCGTGATGTTTCAGGCGAAGGCGTGCAGCAAGGCTTGCTGAAACTGCTCGAAGGATCGGTTGTCAACGTGCCTCCGCAGGGTGGCAGGAAGCATCCCGACCAGAAAATGATCCCGGTGGATACCCGCAATATTTTGTTTATTTGCGGCGGCGCCTTTGAAGGTATTGAACGCAAAATTGCCCAGCGGCTCAATACAAAGGTTGTGGGTTATAACGCATCTCGTCAGTCGGACCGGATTGAAAGGGATAATTTAATGCAGTATATTGCCCCGCAGGATCTTCGTGCCTATGGCATGATCCCTGAAATTATTGGCCGTCTGCCCATACTGACCTATCTTCACCCACTCGACAGGAAAGCGCTCCGCAGTATACTTACCGAACCCAAGAATTCCATCATCAAGCAGTATGTCAAATTATTCGAAATTGACAATACCAGGTTGAACTTTGATGAAGATGCCCTCGATTACATTGTTGACAAAGCTGTGGAATTCAAACTCGGTGCCCGCGGCCTGCGGTCGATTTGTGAGGCGATCATGATCGATGTGATGTTTGAACTGCCTTCATCCGAAGAAAATGAAATGACAATATCCTGCGAGTACGCCCGTTCGAAAGTGGATAAAATCAATTTACACCGTTTAAAAGCAGCGTGATGTTTTTTTATTTTAAAAAGGAATGCTAATTTTGCTATTGGAAATCACATAAAAATGAACAGCATATATACAAACTGGTGGTGGTGGCACAATAAAAAACTCATAAACCCGTGAGACCGTTCATCTTTTGTATGTAAACAATATAATCAGCTGCGGCCTGTCGTTCTCACGATGGGCCGCTTTGATTTTTATACCTGCTAAAACCATAATTATGAAAAAATTTATAATCAGGACCAAAACCAGGAAGCTTCTTGCCGATACTATTACCCCTGTAAGTATTTACCTTCGGATCCGTGATGTATATCCAAATTCATTGTTGCTGGAGAGTTCCGATTATCATGGCAACGAAAACAGTTATTCATTCATTTGCCTGAAATCACTGGCCAGTTTTGAAGTAGAGGACGGAAAAGCAACCGAAACCTATCCTGATCAGACGGTCACGGTCACCACTTTATCCGAACCGCGGGACTTCAACCTCCGTTTCTCATCATTTCTTGATTCATTCGGGCAGGCTGACAGCAACGATGAAGTTCCGGTAAACGGACTTTTCGGGTATACCTCATACGATGCCATTCAGTACTTCGAAAAGCTTAAATTAAAAGCCCGTGTGATACCTGCACATAAAATTCCCGAAGTCCGGTACCATTTCTTTAATTATATCATCGCCATTAACCATTTTCAGAATTTGTTGCACATAATAGAAAACAGAATTAACGGAGAGCCTGACGAAATGGAAAAGATCGAGTCCCTTTTAAACAGCCGGAACCTGGCTCTCTATGCATTTGCGGCCTCAGGAACCGAAGGATCAAACATTACCGACGAACAGTACAAAAATATGGTCACAAGGGGCAAGGAACATTGCTATCGCGGGGATGTATTCCAGGTTGTGCTTTCACGCCAGTTCTCCCAAAAATTCAGCGGCGATGAATTCAATGTATACAGGGCATTGCGTTCAATTAATCCCTCCCCGTACCTATTCTATTTTGATTATGGCAATTATAAAATTTTCGGATCATCACCTGAAGCACAGCTTAAGATTCAGAAAGGAAAGGCCTATATAAATCCAATTGCCGGCACATTCAGGAGAACCGGGAATGATGAAAAGGATAAATTGCTGGCCAGCCAATTGTCATCGGATCTGAAAGAGAATGCCGAACATGTTATGCTTGTTGATCTGGCACGGAATGATCTCAGCCGGCATGCCAGGAATGTAAAGGTGGACAGCTACCGTGAAGTACAGTTCTATTCTCATGTGATACACCTCGTTTCGGCCGTTTCAGGAGAGATCAGTCCGGGTTCAGGCATTACAGATATGATGACTGCCACTTTTCCGGCCGGAACATTATCAGGCGCTCCAAAATACAGGGCTATGCAGCTGATCGACCAGTATGAGAACCAGAACCGCGGATATTATGGCGGGGCTATTGGATTTCTGGATTTTGAAGGCAGGTTCAACCATGCCATCATGATACGGACCTTCCTGAGCAAGAACAATACCCTGTTCTACCAGGCCGGTGCCGGAATTGTTGCGATATCTGACGAAGAAAGCGAATTGCAGGAAGTGAATAACAAACTGGGGGCACTGAAAAAAGCGATAGAAATGGCTTCGACAATTGTTTAACCCTTACTCAGAGACAACATGAAAAAGATATTGGTCATTGACAATTACGATTCCTTTACTTATAATCTGGTCTATTACATAGTCCAGATAACGGGATATCCTCCTGATGTATTCAGAAATGACGACATTTCCCTGGCCAAAATAAACCGGTATGAAAAAATATTGCTTTCTCCGGGACCCGGCATACCGGAAGAAGCGGGAATTTGCCTTGATCTTATAAAAGAATATGGACCGTCAAAAAGCATTCTGGGCATTTGTTTGGGTCACCAGGCCATTGGTGAGGCGTTTGGTGGCCGGATCATCAATCTTCAGCAGGTTTATCACGGCCTGGCAACCCCGGTTACTGTTACAGAAAGCAGTGAACCTCTTTTCAGGGGTATTCCTTCACAAATTCAGGCCGGAAGATATCACTCCTGGATCGTGGACAAAACAGTTCTGCCGGTTTGTTTTGCAGTTACCGCAGTGGATGAGAATGGCCTGATCATGGGCATTAGCCACAGGCAGTTTGACGTTCGGGGCCTCCAGTTCCACCCCGAATCTGTATTAACGGAATACGGTATGGATATCATGCGCAACTGGCTGGAAATTTAAGATATTATGATAAAAATGCAATACCCCGATTTATGAAAAGAATGCTGAATCACCTGATAGATAACAAAACGCTGAATCGTCAGGAAGCTGAGGAATTACTCACCAACATAGCGACCGGTACTTACAGTGAACCTGAAATAGCTGCTTTTCTCACGGTTTATCTTATGCGGAGCATAACAGTGGATGAACTTTCGGGATTTCGTGATGCCTTGCTGAACCTTTGCATAAGGATTGACCTTTCCGGATTTGATACCATGGATGTTTGCGGTACAGGTGGCGACGGAAAAGATACATTTAATATATCCACAGCCACTACTTTTGTTTTGGCCGGTGCAGGCGCAAAAGTGGCCAAGCATGGAAATTATGGTGTTTCTTCGGCCTGCGGATCATCAAACATCCTTGAGTTTTTCGGTTATAAATTTTCCACGGACCAGGATAAGCTGCTCAGGGAAATAGAGCAAACCGGCGTATGTTTTCTTCATGCACCGTTGTTTAATCCTGCCATGAAAAATGTGGCACCGGTAAGGCGTGCGCTGAAAATTAAAACCTTTTTCAATATGCTGGGGCCCATGGTGAATCCTTCATTTCCAAAAAAACAGCTTGTTGGGGTTTATAGCCTTGAACTTGCACGTCTGTATAATTACCTTTACCAGTTTTCAGACATACAGTTTGCAATAGTGCATAGCCTCGACGGCTACGATGAGGTATCGCTGACCTCTGATTTCAAGTATATCCGGAATGGAGTGGAGCAGATTATTTCACTTCCTTCATTCGGATACGGGAGGACTTTGCCTTCCGAACTGACCGGAGGAAGCACTGTTCAGGAAGCGGCATCCACGTTTATCCGGATTCTTGACGGGGAAGGTACAAACGCACAAAATAATGTTGTGCTGGCCAACACTGAGCTTGCACTCAGTTGTTACTATCCCGATAAATCCGGTAATGCATGCAGGGATTTAGCCCATGAATCATTGTTCAGCGGCATGGCCCGGAAAAAATTCAAACAACTAATTGACATGCAATCATGACCATCCTGGATGAAATTATTTTGCATAAGAGAAAGGAACTTGCTCAAAATATCGAGAGCACCACGATCAGGGACCTTGAAAAAAGGAAATTGTTTAAACGTGAACCCCTCCCCATGACCGATTTTATTGTCAGCCCGGATAAAACCGGGATCATTGCCGAGTTTAAACGCAAATCCCCTTCCAAAGGAATCATCAATATGGAGGCTACTGTTGAGGAAGTGACAACCGGTTATTTCCGGTCCGGAGCTTCCGGACTTTCCGTATTGACGGACTTTACCTGGTTTGGAGGAAATGACTCCGATCTTACAAGGGCCCGTGAGCTCAATCTTATTCCCATACTACGGAAGGATTTTATCATTGACGAATACCAGGTCATTGAATCAAAATCGCTGGGGGCCGACGCAATACTGCTCATTGCGGCCACGCTTGAAAAGAAAAAGATACAGGATCTTGCCCGCTGTGCCCGGTTACTCGGATTGCAGGTATTACTGGAAGTTCATACAAGGGAGGAGCTCGGGAGCCTATGCGTGGAAGTGAACATGGTAGGTGTGAATAACCGTGATTTGCATACCTTTATTGTTGATACTGAAATTTCAACCAGGCTGGCATCCGATATTCCCGAAGAATTTGTCCGGATTTCGGAAAGCGGGATATCTTCCCCTCTTACTATTAAGAGACTGATGGGTGCAGGCTACCAGGGATTTTTGATAGGAGAGAACTTTATGTCGGCCCCTGATCCGGTTGTTGCTTTTTCTGATTTTGTCAAACTGATTATGGCAGATCATGATCAGGGTTAAAGTGTGCGGCTTGACTGATGCCCGGAATGCTCTGCAGGTGGCGGCAGCCGGACCTGACTTCGTAGGCTATGTCTTTTACCCGGCCTCGAAAAGGTATGTGGGGGAAATCCCGGATCCGGAATTGTTCACAAATATCCCCGGGAAAATCCGGAAAGCGGGAGTTTTTGTAAATGAAAACCCTGACAAGGTCATTGATTCCGGGAAAAGGTATGGTTTGGACCTGATACAGCTGCATGGTAATGAAACACCCGGTTATTGCATGACCATCCGGGACAGCGGTTTTGGGATTATCAAAGCGTTCGGGATCTATCCAGGGTTTAATTTCGGCAGGGTAATTCCGTATATGGAGGCTTGTGATTTCTTTTTATTCGATACCGCAACCAGCCTTCACGGAGGGAGCGGGCTCAGATTTGACTGGGATATGCTGAGGCATTATGATACCGGCAAACCATTCTTTTTGAGCGGAGGTATTGGTCCCGGAGATCTTCAGAAAATTATTAAACTCGATCACAAAGCCTTGTATGCTGCCGATATCAACAGTCGTTTTGAGACTTCACCCGGCATTAAGGATTTAACAATGGTACAAGCTTTTATACAGGATATTAAAAAAGACAAGGTATGAATTATTCCGTGAATGAAAAGGGGTACTACGGCGAGTTCGGAGGCGCATTTGTACCCGAAATGATGTTCCCGAATATAGAAGAACTGAGGGACAACTATCTGAAAATTCTGGAGGACCCCGCTTTCCAGCATGAATTCAGGGATTTGCTTTCGCACTATGCCGGGAGACCTTCCCCGCTGTACTTTGCCAAAAGACTATCGGATTATCACGGTACCCGGATATACCTGAAACGGGAAGATCTGAATCATACCGGAGCCCATAAAATAAACAATACAATTGGCCAGATTCTGATTGCCCAAAGGTTGGGAAAAACAAGGATTATTGCCGAAACCGGTGCAGGACAGCATGGAGTCGCAACGGCCACCGTATGCGCGCTGATGGGTATGGAGTGTATCGTTTATATGGGAGAACTCGATGTGGAAAGACAGGAACCCAATGTGCTGCGTATGAAAATGCTGGGTGCCCGGGTGGTTCCGGTTCTCAGTGGCAACAGAACCCTCAAGGATGCAACCAATGAAGCGATCCGCGACTGGATAAACAATCCGGTGGATACCCATTATATTATCGGATCTGTGGTGGGCCCTCATCCCTATCCCGATCTGGTCGCAAGATTGCAGTCGGTGATCAGCGAGGAACTTATGACGCAGTTAATGGAACAAACCGGCAGCCCCGATCCGGATTATATTATTGCCTGTGTCGGAGGAGGAAGCAACGCGGCAGGAGCATTTTATCATTACCTGGACAAGCCCGGGGTGCAGCTGATTTCGGTGGAGGCCAGCGGAAAAGGCCTGGAAAGCGGAGAATCAGCGGCTACCATGGTACTGGGGAGGCCAGGAATTATTCATGGCAGTAAAACAATGCTGATGCAAAATGAGGACGGGCAGATCACAGAACCTTATTCCATCTCAGCAGGCCTTGATTATCCCGGGATCGGACCCATGCATGCCTTCCTGCACAAAACAGGCCGGGCCATTTTTGAAAACGCTACGGATGATGAGGCCATGGAGGCAGCATTCCGCCTCACCAGGCTGGAAGGAATTGTTCCGGCACTGGAATCGGCCCATGCACTGGCTGTTCTGAAAAAGAGGTCATTTGACAGCAAGGATGTCGTCGTCGTTAATCTGTCCGGCAGAGGCGATAAGGATATGGCAACTTACATGCGATATATGAATATCTATAAACCTGACCGGGATTTTGTCAATTAATACTATTACCTTCCATGAACCGTATCAATCATTTATTCCAGACCAGACCCAGCGGCATACTGTCGGTTTTCTTTACAGCAGGATACCCTACCAGAAATTCAACGGCAGAAATAATCAGATATCTTTCAGATTCAGAAGCTGATATGATCGAGATCGGTATACCGTTTTCAGATCCCATGGCCGATGGTCCTGTGATACAAAAAAGCAGTGATACAGCGCTTAAACAAGGGATGAACCTTAAGCTTCTTTTCAGTCAGATTAAAGATATCCGGCACGAAACTGATATTCCCCTGCTGTTGATGGGATATCTCAATCCGGTATTACAGTATGGCATTGAAAAATTCTGCAGGGATTGTACGGCAACCGGGATCGACGGGGTAATACTGCCCGACCTGCCGCTTGAGATTTATCAGGAGGAGTTCAGGTCAATATTCGAAAATGCCGGTTTGCCAAACATCTTTTTAATATCTCCGCAAACAAGCACCGGCAGAATCAGGAAAATTGATGATGCGAGCAAGGCGTTTATCTATATGGTTTCATCCTCTGCCGTGACAGGTACCCGGAGTGGATTTAACACGGAACAGGCAGCCTATTTTGATCGAATCAGGCAAATGAATCTGAAAAATCCGCGATTGATCGGATTTGGTATTTCAAATCATGAAAGTTTTGATTTTGCCTGTCAGTATGCTCAGGGAGCAATTATAGGCAGCGCATTCGTGGAAATGCTGGGAAAGGAATCGGATGTGGAGGCTGGTGTCAGGAGTTTTGTCTCAAATATCCGCGGCAAATATGAACCGGCTAAAAAGGAAACATAAAAAAAAACCTGCTGGAGCTTGAGGCTGACAGCAGGTCAATACTGACTGTGAAATGTTTTTGTGTCCATAGGATGTTAATTATTTGATTTTATTTGCCAGCAGGATACCATTTGAATTATCATCGTAATTGTCCGACCCGGGGATATCCATTACTTCCGGAGCCCTGAAGGCTATATCAGTTTCAATCCGGGCTGCGAGCAAGTCGAGTCTTTCCAGTTCCGGTGTAACCTCATCCGGTTCCAAGGCAGGGGCCTCATACTTTACCATTGACTCGGTCAGATCGGCCAGTTTGTCCAGTCTTTCCAATTCAGGAGCAATTTCAGCAGCTTCTTCAATGGAAGGGGCTTCATACTTAAGAGAAGCTTCAGTCATGCCAGCCAGATCATCAAGCCTTTCTTGTGCATCAGCTACTTCTGCCTGGGGGGCTACAAAACGGATTGATTGTTCGGTTCCGCTCATCATGGCTTCCAGTCTGATCATGGAGGCGATCTCATCATTCTTGTAGGCATCCGGGTTAGGCTGGGTAAAGCTTCCGGTTGTAATAACCAGGGCGGAACAAATTGTTACCATCCCTTTTTTCAGTCTGCTTATGTTCATTTTTGTTTTCATTTTTTTAGGTTGTTAGTTGCAAAAGGATTTACACATATCGTGCCAAAGTATGTAAATAATTGAAATACAAATATATAATATCTAAATTTGTGAATTTGCTTTCCCGGCAAAGTTGTATAATATGAAACAACTGGTGTACGATTCCGGACAAACAGGCTATGCAAAATGGATGGGCCAACCGGAATTATAGTTGTATCACGGCACAGGGAATTTTGTTTTGTAAAAAAAATCTGTCCGTGTTTCGGTGAGTGGCAGAAAATACCGGTGAAAACTGTCAAAATTCCATAATTCAAGAACCAAATCCGTTATGCAATTGTTTCTACCGAAGTTTTCAGGATAGTTCAACATGGCAGGAAAAAAGGAACTTGATTTTACCTATACCACCATTGATAAGATATTCCGTTTAAGTATCGGTGAAACGGGTGATTACAGCGGGGCGAAATATGACGGTGATTTTAGCATGACACTCGAGGATGCCCAGAAATCCAAGCATAAATTTATTGCTGACAGTCTCCGGATCAGCCAGGGAAGTAATGTGCTGGATATGGCTTGTGGCTGGGGGCCCTTTACAAAATATGTCACAACGGAAAGAAAGGCGAATTGTATTGGTTTGACCTTGTCCGAGGGTCAGGCAGAGGCTTGCAGAAAAAACGGACTGAATGTGCTTGTGAAAGACTGCCGCTATGTGAAACCCGGTGACTTTGGCATGTTTGATGCCATAACCTGCATCGGCGGACTGGAACATTTCTGTTCCATAGAAGAATGGAAATCGGGTATGCAGGAAAAGATATACCGCAATTTTTTCCATACAATTGCAGATTTACTGCCTTCAGGTAAGAGATTTTACATGCAGACCATGACATTCAGCAAAAACAGGATAGATTACAGCGATTTTGATATACATGCTGAAAAGGGATCCGCTCCCCATGTTTGCGCCCTGATGGCCAAGGAATTTCCGGGATCATGGCTCCCGGACAGTCCTGAAATGGTGATCCGGAATGCCGAACCACAGTTTAAGCTTATTTCGCAGTCCAGCGGAAGGCTGGATTACATCGAGACAATAAACCAATGGAGAAAAAAATTCAGAAAGTTCAATCTTAAAAAATACGCGCTTTACCTGAGCCTGATTCCAAAATACCTTACCAGCCGTGAATTCAGGTATCAGGTGGCCATCTTCAGTATAAGTCCCAACAAGGTGTGCTTCGAACAGGAAATCATGGACCATTACAGGCTGGTATTTGAGAGGATCTGAGGGTAATTTCAAATCTTTTTTCTACATTTCGGGTAATCAAATCCCATGTCCCTGAAAACCAAAATCCCCCATACTTTTGTCATCGTGTTTGCCATCATTGTGATCGCCGCCGTATCCACATGGTTTGTCGGGGGAGGCGAGTATACGCGAAATGTGAAGGTATTGCCTGACGGAAGTTCTAAGAATATAATCCTTCCGGAAACATACCGGAGCGTTGAAAGCCATCCTCAGACCTGGCAGGTATTTTCAGCATTATTTGAAGGATTTGTGGATAAGGCTGATATCATCGTTTTCATACTCCTGATCGGCGGCGCCTTCTGGATCATGAATGCCAGCAAGGCCATCGATGTGGCCATCCTGTCCTTTCTGAATTTCACCAAAAGGTTTGAAAAGAGTAAGATCATCCGGAGGATTGGGGTGAATAACATCATTCTCATCCTGATCATGATCATGTTCAGCTTCTTTGGTTCGGTTTTCGGAATGTGTGAAGAGACAATCGCCTTTGTTATCATTTTTGTTCCACTTGCAGTCAGCATGGGCTATGATTCCATAGTGGGTGTCTGTTTATGTTTCTTTGCCGCCGGACTTGGATTTGCAGGTGCTACATTTAATCCGTTCACCATAGGGATAGCCCAGGGATTGTCGGATGTTCCCCTGTTCTCTGGCCTGGAATACAGAGTATTTTGCTGGTTTGTGATAACGGCCGTGGGGATCACCTTAATATTGCGATATGCCATCAAAATCAGGAAAGATCCCGAAAAGTCGCCGGTGTACCAGGAAGATCAGCATTGGCGCAATAAGGTATCCGGAAATGATGGGAAGGTAAAATATGAATCTCCGGTTTCAGCCTGGATTACGTTTGTGATGCTGCTGGGGGTTATGATCGTCTTTTCCTGCTTCTATGGCAGATCAAACATTCAGATTGGGCAATCCGGATTTTCAGGTCCGGTTATACCGGTTCTCACGGTTTTGTTTGCTGTTTTGGGTTTTATTTCCCTTCGGAAATCCGTTCACTTTTTTATCCTGAACATCCTTCTTTTTACCATTTTATACCTGATAACCGGTGTAATGGGTTATCACTGGTACATTACGGAAATTGCCACCTTGTTTTTTGCCATGGGAATAGCCAGTGGCATTGCCATGAACTATTCGCCGAATAAAATATCTGAACTGTTTATTGCCGGTGTCAGGGATATTCTCTCGGCCGCGCTGATCGTGGGACTGGCAGGCGGTATAATTATCATATTGCAGAATGGCAAAGTGATTGATCCCATGTTGCATGGTATCGCCGCTTCCATGACGGATGTGGGAAAATACGGTTCCTTAAGCATAATGTATGGAATTCAAACACTCATCAATCTTGTGATGGTCTCAGGGTCAGCCAAGGCTGCACTTACCATGCCGATCATGGCGCCCTTTTCCGACCTGATCGAGGTTTCACGGCAGGCCACGATTATGGCCTATCAGTTTGGTGACGGTTTTACCAACATGTTTACCCCTACATCGGCTGTTCTTATCGCTGTGCTCGGGGTAGCTAAAATTCCCTATGCGAAATGGGTCAAATGGGTTTGGCCCCTGATACTCGCCTTGTTTATCCTTGGATTCCTGTTGCTGATCCCTACGGTGACTTTCGAACTGAACGGGTTTTAATGCTTCCGATCGCACCGGCCAGGAGCGAACCGAAAAGTCCCCTTACCAGCTTCCTGCCAATTTCGCTTCCGACCTGGCGGCTCAGGCTGCGTCCGGCATATTTCGCAAGATCGCCTATCATTCCGCCATACTCCGCCGGGGCGGAGCGTTGCTGTTTTTGTTGCTTTATCATTTCTGCCTGCTCTTCGGCTGCCTTTTCCACGGCATCTTCCTCAGCAAACTTCTTTTGCAGGATCTCAAAGGCAGATTCACGGTCGACAAGCTTCTCATAAACACCATAAATCACGGACGACCGTATGATGTTGTTTCGCTCTTCGGGCAGGAGGGGACCGACCCGTGATTGCGGGGGTACAATTTTAGCCCTTTCCACGATACCCGGGATTCCTTTTTCGTCCAGAAGGGATACCAGTGCTTCCCCGACTCCGAGTTCCGTTATGGCATCTTCGACCCTGAATTCAGGATTGGGCCGGAAGGTCTCTGCGGCGGACCGCACTGCCTTCTGGTCCCTTGGTGTAAATGCACGCAGTGCATGCTGTACACGGTTACCAAGCTGACCCAGGACAGTTTCCGGAATATCCACAGGATTTTGCGTGACAAAATAAATTCCTACTCCTTTCGATCGCACAAGCCGCACAACCTGTTCAATTTTTTCAAGCAATACTCGGGGCGCTTCCTTAAAAAGGAGGTGTGCCTCATCAAAGAAAAATACCAGCCTGGGTTTAGCGAGGTCTCCGGCTTCGGGCAGTTTTTCAAATAATTCCGAAATAAGCCAGAGCAGGAACGTGGAATACAAGCCGGGAGAAAGCATCAGCCTGTCCGCTGCGATTATATTCAAAACTCCCCTTCCTGTTATGTCAGTCTGGATAAAATCCATAATGTCCAGGGCAGGCTCGGCAAAGAACCTGTCAGCACCCTGTTCTTCAAGGGTGAGGAGTCCGCGTTGGATTGATCCTATGCTGGCTGATGACACGTTTCCGTATTCATTTGTAAAATCCTCCCGGTGATCACCCACAAATTCCAGCATCTCACGGAGGTCTTTGAGATCAAGCAATAATAATTTGGAATCATCCGCAATTTTGAAAACCAGGTTAAGCACACCCGATTGCACATCATTCAGATTAAGCAACCGGCTCAGCAGGAGAGGGCCCATTTCGGAAATAGTTGTACGCAGGGGATGCCCCTGTTCCCCGAAAATATCCCAGAAACATACGGGAAAACCTGCAGGGATATGGTTTGAAAGCCGGAGTTCCTGTATACGTTTTGCAATACTTGGATTACCTCCTCCCGGCTTTCCAATTCCTGAAAGGTCGCCCTTGACATCCGCCATGACCACAGGTACTCCGATGCTGCTGAAAGATTCGGCCATTGTCTGCAGCGTGATGGTCTTTCCGGTTCCTGTTGCCCCGGCAACCAGACCATGACGGTTCGACATCGAGGGTAACAGAAATAGATCCTTGTCTGATTTTGCAATAAAAAGGTTTCCGTTGGTATCGATCATTGTGGGATGGTTTGTTGAAAATAATATAAAGAGATGAGCTACTTGTCACCCTTAATACCTGTAATGTTCAGATTTATAAGGTCCTTCCACCGGCACTCCCAGGTAATCAGCCTGCTGCGGTGTCAGCTTCGTAAGCTTTACGCCCAATTGCTCCAGATGCAGCCGGGCAACTTCTTCATCGAGCTTTTTAGAAAGACGGTAAACACCAATCTCATAGTTGTTTTGCCACAGGTCTATCTGAGCCAGGGTTTGGTTTGTGAATGAATTGCTCATTACAAAGGAAGGATGTCCTGTTGCACATCCCAGATTTACCAGCCTTCCTTCGGCAAGAAGAAAAATGGCATTTCCTGAGGGGAAAATATATTTGTCCACCTGTGGCTTTATGTTTACATGTCTGATCCCCGGCATGGATACCAGTTTGTCAACCTGGATCTCGTTGTCGAAATGTCCGATGTTACAAACGATGGCCTGATCCTTCATTTGTTTCATATGTTCGAGGGTAATGACATCCTTGTTACCCGTGGTGGTGACAAAGATATTCCCTTCCTTTACGGCTTCTTCCATGGTTGTAATTTCAAATCCTTCCATGGCAGCCTGCAAGGCGCATATCGGGTCGATTTCGGTTATAATTACCCTTGCACCATAAGCCCGCATGGAACGTGCGCATCCTTTTCCGACGTCACCATATCCGAGCACAACCACTACCTTACCGGCAATCATTACATCGGTGGCACGCTTAATTCCATCAGCCAGGGATTCACGGCAACCGTAAAGATTATCAAACTTGCTTTTAGTAACCGAATCGTTTACATTGATGGCAGGGACCAGCAGTTCACCTTTTTCCATCATTTGATACAGGCGATGTACTCCGGTTGTGGTTTCTTCAGAAACCCCTTTCCAGGTTTTTGTAAACCGGTGCCATTTTCCATTGTCTTCCCGCAGGGTCTTTTTCAAAAGCCCGAGGATTACTCCTTCTTCTTTGCTTTCGGGAATTTTATCCAGGACCGATGAATCCTTTTCAGCTTTATAACCGAGGTGTATCAGCAGGGTGGCATCCCCTCCGTCGTCTACGATAAGGTTCGGACCTTCACCGTCCGGAAAGGAAAGAGCCTGCTCTGTGCACCACCAGTATTCCTCCAGGCTTTCCCCCTTCCAGGCAAAAACAGGTATTCCGGCTACTGCAATGGCTGCGGCAGCATGATCTTGTGTTGAAAAAATGTTACAGCTTGCCCATCTTACATTGGCACCCAGCTCTTTCAGGGTTTCAATAAGCACGGCAGTCTGGATGGTCATATGCAGGGATCCGGAGATCCTGGCCCCCTTTAATGGTTTCACGGCACTGTATTTCTTACGGATCGCCATTAAGCCGGGCATTTCCTTTTCAGCAATTTCAATTTCCTTGCGGCCAAAATCAGCCAGTGAGATGTCTTTCACTTTGAAAGGAATCATGTCTGTGATAAATTCTGTTTTCATAGGTAATTAAGAGTAGATAATTTATATTTAACTAATTACTGCCGGTGATTGTTCCAAGGAGTTTCGTCACTTCCAGCTTGTCAACAACAAGCTGATCCCTGAGCTCCTGCAGGGAATTGAACTTCGTCTCACTCCGGATCCATTCCATGAAGTAAATGAGAATGGGTTTGCCATAAATGTCGGCATTAAAATCAAATAAATTGACTTCAACCGTTCTTTCATGTTTATCAGATTCAACAGTCGGCCGGTAGCCAATGTTCAACATACCTTTAAGTTTACGCTTCTCCACAATTGCTTTCACAGCGTATACGCCGTTGTGGGGAAGAAGTTTATTGGGTTCCACGGGTTTCACATTCGCCGTGGGAAAACCAATTGTACGTCCGAGTTTTTTTCCCTCCACCACGGTCCCGTTCAGGAAGTAGGTATATCCCAAGGCCTTGTTGGCCGTTGTGATCCTTCCTTCTTCAATCATATGGCGGATTCCCGAAGAGCTAATACGCACAGAATCCAGGATGACCGGATCCAGCCTTTCAGCCTGTATGTTATATTCCCGGGCACTTCTCAGGAGGTTTTCAAATGTACCCTTCCGGTCTTTCCCGAAATGGTGGTTGAAGCCGACAACAATGTGCCGGGTACCGATGCGTTTCACCAGGTAGTCGTGTATAAATTGGTTATATGGTATGTTGGACAGTTCCGTGGTAAAGGGAAGGATCAGTAATTTATCAATTCCCTGTTTTTCAATCAGGCTTATCTTCTCTTCAAGGGAGGTCAGCAACTTCAAATCCGTGTTTTCAGGTTGCAAAACAAAACGCGGGTGAGGCCATAATGTAATAACAACGGATTCCCCCTTATAGACTGTTGCCAGTTTTCTGATCCTTCGGAGTATTTCCACATGTCCCAAATGCACACCGTCAAATATGCCTATCGTTACAACCGGATTTGAAGCCTTGATATGGTTTATGTCGTTGAAAATCTCCAACTTTTTTTGGTGGCAAAGTTAATATTTATCCTTAATAATGCATGTTTAATCAGCCGGGATTGGTAAACGCAAACAGGTGCTATGTCAAAATTAAAGTCACGAATTTAAAATCACTCCAGGATGTTTATATGAAAGGGATTAATGCTTAATTTTAATACATAATTGTATTTACTCCATTTTTACTTTCTGAAGACTTCATTTATATAATTCCTGGCAAAATGACAATCAAACCCCCGGCCATTGTAGCAAATGATCCATGGTTAAGCCCTTATGCTGAAATAATTTACAGGAGGCAGATTAAAGCATATGAAAAAGAAAGGGAACTTGCCGGTGAGAAAAAGAGCCTTTCGGACTTCGCCACGGGATATTTGTATTTTGGGTTACACCGTTCCGGACAGGGCTGGGTATTCAGGGAGTGGGCACCGAATGCCACCAGTATTTATATCATCGGTGAATTCAACAACTGGCAGGAACGACAGGAATTCAGGCTTGGCAGAATGGAAAATGATATCTGGGAGATATACCTTCCGGAAAACACAATGAAGCACGGTGACCTGTTTAAGCTATCGGTTCACTGGAAGGGTGGACAGGGTCATCGTCTCCCGTCCTATATCAGGCGTGTGATTCAGCATGGCGATACCAAGGTGTTCGATGCACAGGTTTGGGCACCAATTGAAGATCATTCATGGAAGCATGGAAAAGTAAATGCATCCGGCCGACCTCCATTTATCTATGAGGCGCATGTTGGTATGGGTACAGTGGAAGAAAGGACCGGAACATTCGATGAATTCCGCATGAATGTGTTGCCCCGGATTAAAAAGGCTGGATATAATACAATACAGCTTATGGCGATCCAGGAACACCCGTATTACGGGTCTTTTGGATACCATGTTTCCAACTTCTTTGCCGTGTCCTCCCGGTTTGGTACACCTACCGAATTAAAACGTCTTGTGGATGAAGCGCATGGAATGGACATCGCAGTAATCATGGACCTGGTGCACTCACATTCTGTAAAAAATGAAATGGAAGGTCTTGGGAATTTTGACGGTACCCCATACCAATACTTCCATGCCGGACCCCGCAGGGAACATGTGGCGTGGGATTCCCTCTGCTTTGATTATGCCAGGAATGAAGTTCTCCACTTTCTTCTTTCCAATTGCAAGTTCTGGCTTGATGAGTACCGCTTCGACGGGTTCCGTTTTGACGGGGTGACCAGTATGCTGTATTATGATCACGGGCTATCCAGAAATTTTACCGAGTATGGTATGTACTATGATGGGTCGCAGGATGAAGATGCCATTACGTATATTGCCCTGGCAAACAAGCTCATCAAATCCGTAAATCCGGAATCCCTTACCATCGCAGAGGAAATGAGCGGGATGCCCGGCCTGGCCTCACCTCTGAAAGACGGCGGATATGGTTTTGATTTCCGGCTGGCCATGGGAATACCCGATTACTGGATCAGGGTCATCAAAGAAGTGCCCGATGAAAACTGGAATGTGTCAGAACTTTTTTATGAACTGACCAGCAAACGGCGCGATGAAAAAACCATTTCCTATGCCGAATCACACGACCAGGCATTGGTTGGCGACAAAACTTTAATATTCAGGTTAATAGATCAGGAAATGTATTTTTCCATGAACAAGGGTTCTGAAAGCCTGATCATTGACCGCGGTCTCGCCCTTCACAAGATGATTCGACTGATCACGGCCTCTACGGCAGGCGGAGGATACCTTAATTTCATGGGAAATGAGTTCGGGCATCCGGAATGGATCGATTTTCCCAGGGAAGGCAACAATTGGTCGTATCACCATGCGCGAAGACAATGGAACCTGGTGGATGACGAAAATCTTAAATACCATTTACTCAACAGTTTTGACCGGGATATGATATTTTTTCTCCGGGAAAGCAGGTTGCTGAATATACCTTATTGCAGGCTCCTTGCAGATAACCGTCCCGACCAGGTGCTGGCCTTTGAACGGGACGACCATGTTTTTGTTTTCAATTTCAATCCCTTTCGTTCATTTACCGATTATGGAATTCAGGCTCAACCCGGTAAATACTCCATCGTGTTGAATACAGATAATCCGGCATATGGCGGAAAAGGCCATGTGGATGAAACAATCTCCTATTTCGCCCTTGGAGGCACTAAACTGAATTCGCCTCCTTATTTGAAAATGTATATTCCAAGCCGCACCGGACTGGTGTTTAGAAAAATTCCCACACCAAAGGTGTATTAAGGATCCTGATTAATGACCCGCCTGCGGTTAAATATACCTAAATTATGTATATGGTTTCCGGCTTTAGCAAGTTAAATGGGATCAAGGGATTGACCCGGGTGATCATTTTTGTGGTCATATCAACAGGCTGCCAGGAAAATCCAAATCGAAAAGAAACCGGACAGCATTTCCAAATTATTACCGTTGATACAATAAAAAGTATGGAAAACGGCGCAAAATGGAGCCGTTGTTTTCTTCATGCCGATGGTGCAATATATTTTAAGTGCAACCTGGTGAGCCGGGATGGAGGTAAAACATTGGTTCCCCTGATGGAAATTAATCTTGAAGAGATAAATGGTGCGCCGGAGAGGGCTGTTCTGTCGGGTGAAAATTTATTTTATTCGCTCGATGGTCCCACTGAATATGTTTCTCCCGGGATTTATAAGGGGAAATCATGGCAAGCACGGGGCGATCTGAAGAATATCAGGGAGCAGGAAGTATTGTTTTATATTCCCGATGGTGCTCCGCCATTGGAAAATAATTCTCAATGGTATGGACTTTTTGTTTACAGGACGATACTCAGGATGTCTGACAACAGTTGGCTGATGACCATGTACGGCAATTTTAAGGCCGATACGCTTGTACCTTATGATGCGGATGCAAAAAAGGAGACGCTGTACATGCAGCGTACACTAATTGTTATTTCAAGGGATGAAGGCAAAACCTGGAATTACCTTTCCACCGTTGCCGCACCAGTGGCGGGTGAACCGATTGCAGAAGGATTTGTTGAACCGGCCATTACGCTTCTGAAGGATGGCAGGTTGCTGTGTATTATGAGGTCGGGACATCATTTTCCACTTTATGCTTCATGGAGCAGCGATAATGGAAAAAGCTGGACACACCCGGTATATACTGGCCTGGATCGAGGATGCGATCCCTGCCTGATCACACTTCAGGATGGCAGGACAGCGCTGAGCTGGGGCAGGAGGTTTCCGGAGGGATGGTCGGAAATTTCACCCGGTGGCGATAAGGGACGTTTTGTGTACCCCGGGGAAGGATATACAAACCTGTCCATCAGCTCCGATGGCGGAATAACATGGGACACCCGTAAGATCATTAGAAATTCAGGTTCGTGCTATACTACCCTTCTGGAAATTGAGCCAAATATATTGTTTATGCAATCGGATCAATGGTATTGCCGCATATCTGTTAATCCAACTGTCAGGAGATAGTGCGAACTGCCAAATAATAACAAAAATGAAAATCAGGAATTTTATTTTCGCAGTATTGTTTTTTACACAGATCACAGGTTGTGTTTCCAGGGAGAAATATGATGTTGTGATCCGGAACGGTGTAATTTACGATGGAACAGGTACCAAACCTTTTGCCGGTGACGTGGCCCTGAACGGTGATACCATTGCTGCTTTGGGGGACCTGAAAAATGCAAAAGGTAAAACTGAACTCGATGCTGCGGGAAAGGCCATATCCCCCGGTTTTATAAATATGCTCAGCTGGGCAGACAAATCTCTTATTGAAGACGGGCGTTCACAAAGCGATATCCGGCAGGGCGTAACCCTGGAAGTGATGGGAGAAGGGTGGTCCGACGGTCCCCTGAACGAAACCATGAAGGCTGAAGCAATCAGAAAGCAGGGGGATATTAAATATGACATCACTTGGAATACCCTGGGGGAATACATGAATTTCCTTGAGCGGAAAGGGGTGTCGGCAAACATAGCTTCTTTTGTCGGGGCCACTACAGTAAGGATCTTTACAATTGGAATGAATAACCGTGCTCCTTCAGAGGCTGAACTCGATTCAATGAAAATGCTTGTGCGTCAGGCCATGGAAGAAGGTGCCATGGGCATCAGTTCAGCATTGATTTACGCACCAGCCTCATTTTCGACAACGGATGAACTTATTGAACTTTGCAGGGAGGTCGCCCGGTACAATGGCATGTATATTTCACATCTGAGAAGTGAAGGGGATAGGTTTCTGCAAGCCCTGGATGAACTGATAGAAATTTCTGAAAGAGCAAATATCAAGGCGGAAATTTACCATTTAAAGGCGGCTGGAACGCATAATTGGGATAAGATGGACTTGGCGATCAGCAAAATAGATTCAGCCCGGTCAAAAGGTTTGGATATAACGGCCAATATGTATAATTATACTGCTGCCGGTACCGGATTGTATGCCACCATGCCGCAGTGGGTGCAGGAAGGCACTCAGGATGAATGGATTGATAGGCTTAAAGATCCGGCAGTTAAATCCAGGGTTATACGGGAAATGCTGGCTCCTGGTAAAAACTGGGAAAACTTTTTTTATATGTCAGGTTCGCCTGAGAATATTATGTTTGGTGTATTCAAAACAGATTCACTGAAATATCTGACAGGTAAAACCCTGGCCGAAGTGTCAAGGATGCGAAGAACTTCTCCGGCTGAGACAGTTATTGACCTGGTTATTCGTGATAACAGTCCGGTCGAATCCGTCTTTTTTCTCATGACCGAAAAAAACATTGCAAAGCAAATTGCACTTCCATGGGTAAGTTTTGGATCCGATGAGCAATCCCTTGCCCCGGAGGGGGTCTTCCTGAAGTCAAATCCTCATCCAAGGGCCTATGGAAATTTCAGCCGGTTATTGGGCAAATATGTCAGGGATGAAAAAGTGATCTCCCTTGAGGAAGCAATCCGTAAATTGTCCTCACTTCCCGCAACGAACCTGAAGATTCCGAAAAGGGGAATTCTAAAGAAAGGTTATTTTGGAGATATTGTGGTATTTGATCCTCTGAAAATCAGCGATCATTCTACTTTTATTAAGCCGCATCAGTATTCCACAGGGGTTACCGACGTATTTGTAAATGGCATTCAGGTATTAAAAGAAGGAGAACATACCGGGGCAAAACCTGGCAGATTTATCAAAGGTCCGGGATTTACAAACGCCAGATAAAGATGTCAGGGATTCGCACACAATATCCCATTATGGATTCAGGGCCGCTTCGAAAAATGCCAGGACGTTCTCAACGGGAGTATCGGGCTGAATATTATGGGCCGGTGCAATAATGAAGCCCCCATCTTTACCCAGTATTTCAATTCTCCTTCGTACCTCACTCTTTATTTTTTGCGGTGTTTCATAGGGCAGCAGATGTTGCACATCTATGCCTCCGAAAAACACCAGGTCTTTCCCATAGGTCTTTTTAAGGTACAATGGGTCCATTCCGTGCGCCAGGGGCTGTATCGGGTTAAGTATGTCAAGACCTACCTCAATAAAATCAGGAATTATGGGAAGGATGGAACCGCAACTGTGCCAGGCAATTTTAATATCTGCCCTTACTTTTCGGAACTCTTCAAACATATACCTGATTCTGGGTTTGAATACCTTCCTCCAGGTATCGGGATCCATGATCATGCCCTGCTGGCTGCCAAAGTCATCCCCACACCAGAGTATATCAACGCCCATTTCAATGAGCCGTTTACCGGCAACGAGAATGTAATGCATGATCTTATCCATCAGAAAGGATTGGTATTCGGCTTCCATCATCAGGTCCGTCAGAAATTTTTCAAACCCGGTAAGATACCATGACATCTCAAAAAACATGGTTTCCACATCACCTATGATGCCATATTTCTTACCATATGCGGTCATCATCTGGTCAGCGACCCCAAAACGGCCGGGTGCATTGGCGTCCGGGAACGGGTAACTGAGAATATCCTTTTCAGTCATTGCATCAGCCAGCGGATACCCTGCAAATTCAGTATAAAGGCCTGCATTCCTGAAGAGCATCCCCCATTCGTTTTTCATTCTGCCGTCGGGCAGTGTAATGGTCGGTGTTGCAGGAGCAAAGGTGGGGGCAATGGCAACAATATCAACCCCCATCCGGGTGAGTAATTCCATATGGGATATCCGCGCCGATTCCATGGCATCGATGGGCTCCTCATACAGCAGATTCAGCACCCGGCCCAATTTCTCCGCTAACTGCGGTGTCAATGATACGTAAATGGGAGGCCGATCGGGCAAACTATGATGGATTGCCTTTAATGTGCGTTCTTTTGAATTCATCTTCGTTAATTTGTGATCATTACCTGCCAGGTGCCAGGCAGCAATATCGCAAATTCAAAAGTTACTTCAAATTGCGCCGTATGTAATTGATTCCATGATCGATATCTGAGCTTCACTTCTATAGGGAACCGAACGTTCTGAATACCCATTGTATTTCCCAGACTGAATTCATCTCCACTGTCGAAGCTGAAGGAAAGATCTTCAATTCCCAAATTATCCCCTCCGGACTGCATCAATTTAATCCTTACCTCGGTTCCCGAATTGCTGACCTTTGAGATAGAATAACGTGTAACTCCACGTGATGTAATGATATTATAGGGTTCAACCAGTTTTTCCCCTATGTAGGCGTCTTCTTGCCAATACCCGGATTGTACTGAATCCTTAAATATCATTTTCCCTCTTCCTTCTCTTAAACCATCTCTCCATTGTCCTTCATACCGTGTTCCGTCCGCCCAGGTATAAATGCCCTTTCCTTCAGGTTTTCCCTTGTTGAATTGTCCTTCATAGTGATCAATGCCCTGTGCGATTCCCTTGCCCTGTGCCAGTCCGTTTTTGCAGCCCCCACCGTAAGTGCCGGATAAACCGGGATGATTTACCTTACAGTCATCCTGCTGTGCATATACAATTTGTCCGGTTACCAACGCTAATAATAAAATAATTCTGTTAATCATTTATTCCGGTTTTGATAATTTATATATTACGTACAATGCGATCAGGTATGCATTCTTAATTTTCGTAAAGCCATACCTCACTGTGCATGGTATAGAGTCTGAATTTATCTCCCTCAGGCACCAGGATAGGACTTGAATGATCTCCCTCCACGATAGGATTACCGGGATATTTTACCCAGTGAACCAGATCTTTTGACATGGCAACGTTTGATGTCCAGATTGAACTGTTACCCGGAACATCCCAATCCGTATTAGAAGAAGCATGATAGTACAGATAATACCTGTCCTTATATTTAACAACCTGGTTTGCAGCAACTGCGGCTGAATCATAGGTGCCGGGCCCCAATGGGATCACGGGCTCGTCACGGACATTGGTCCATGTTTTATGGTCGGTGGAAACAGCAAGCCAAATGGCTTCATCATTTCTTTCATAAAAAAGGTACCATTTGCCATTTTCTACCCATACAGCTGGCGTACCATATGGCCCCTGAATGGTATCTCCATTAACCGCAAGCAGGATCAGGTCTCCCTGTTCCTCCCATGTTATGCCATCTTCCGATGTAAGCAGATGGGCAATATCGTGCTTTCCCTCGGCATACATATAGTATTTCCCTTCATTCCTGAAAACAAACATATCTTCCGTCCATTTCCCGTCAAATATCGGATTCTGCGGATGCCGGGTCCAATTGATACCATCATCCGATGTGGCATATCCCAGGTACTTTACAGCATTGTCGTTATCCTTATATCCGGTATACCACATTGCATATTTACCGTTTTCTTTGAGTATGAACCCACGCTCACGGATAAATTTGTCCCATGTTTCCGCATTAGTGCCGCTGAAAACCGGATTATGCTTATAAGGAGAAAACCTTACCATTTCTTTGGGAAAATCTTCCTGGCTTACTTTTTCCGCTTCGGCCTTTTGTTTTGGCTTACAGGCTGATAATAGAAGCATGATCAACAAAATGGCGGGTGTGAAATGTTTTATCATGGTTTTTTTAAATGGTGACTCGTGACTCGTTACTCGTTACTCGTGACTCGTGACTCGTTACTCGTTACTCGTTACTCGT
>Ga0105104_10000072_pt1 | contig 66675 bp, 48 predicted proteins | sample PPLLaktember2015_3_FD_87034 | JGI IMG/M metagenome (GOLD analysis project Ga0105104, IMG submission 87034) | Freshwater sediment microbial communities from Prairie Pothole Lake near Jamestown, North Dakota, USA - PPLs Lake P7 Core (6) Depth... | ecosystem: Environmental > Aquatic > Freshwater >... | reverse complement strand
GTTATTTTTGATGTTTTTTTTGACTGTCCCCTTTTTTTCCTTGGTTTTTTTGACTGTCCCGAATGTCACTAACTTAAGGTTATTTTTCTGCTATAGGGGCGTGTCGGTGCCTTTGAAATGATTAATGATGAATTGAGAAAAGATAATAATCGGTTCACGGGTGCACGGGTTCTATTTTCAAGGTTTGCTTTTTCATTAAGTAAAAAAATCGAACTTATATTAGATAACGTTTATGGAGAACGGTTATATAATACAACGAAGGGCCGACGGCCGACGATCAACGATTCACGATCAACGGATAATGGAAGAGGAAACCCTCTACAGCCCACGCGATTCCAAAATAAGAACTACTGTTTTTTTCAAATTTGATTTGATTTCCAGTAATTTTTATTATATAGTAATACGATAGAGGAATTAATAATGGCTCAAGCGAATATTCAAAGCGAGAAACCATTCCATTCGAGGCCGTACGTGAGAAACTTGGAGTTTGATCCTTCTGCATTCGAAGATTTAGCATGGTGGATTGAGAAGGATCGAAAAAAAACCAAAAAAATTGTCAAAGTAATCGAAGAAGTACAAAGATATCCATTTACTGGAATCGGGCTGCCTGGAAAATTAAAGCATGAATTGGCAGGAGCCTGGCCGCGGAGGATAGATCAAGAACATAGACTTGTTTACGATGTTCATGACGATAAAAAAAATCATAGCTTGCAGGTACCATTACTGAAGTGTTGTTATAATATCCTTCCAAAACTTTTGATTCACTAACCGGAGGTGAACCATGACCCAAAACCAAAAAGTGCTCATTATCAATTGCATGAAAGATGACCGGCTGGCAGCTTCTTTTGACCGCGCCATTATGCGCCCCATCCAAAAAAAAGGAAAAACCGCTGAATTCTGCCGAATTACTCCTACCCCCTCAAACGAACCACCCGACCTTCATAATTACTCCCACGTGATTATCTCCGGCTCGGAAGCCTCCGTAACCGACGATAACCCCTGGGATGAATTCCTTACTCGATTAATCAATACCGCATTAACTCTAAACAAACCCCTTTTGGGAATATGCTACGGCCACCAATTCATTTGCCGCACCATCCTGGGAAAAAAACACACCCGCAAATCCCCTACCCCGGAATTCGGATGGGAGAGAATCCATTTCAACTTTAAAAATAACCCCATCTTCGCCGGCATCGATAACCTGGAGTCTATGGTTTCCCACTACGACGAAGTGTTCTATATCCCCCATACCGGCAACATGAAAGTACTGGCCTCCACCCCCCGGTGCGCGGTTCACGCTGTCCAATATGACAACCTACCGGTCTGGGGCGTTCAATTTCACCCCGAATACAACAAAGAAGAAGCCGATGAAATCTTCGACCTTCTCCGCATACACGATCCTTTATTGGCTTCCTATTTTTTTCACAAAACCGGCTCTCAAATCCATTGTGACCGGAACGAAAAAATCCTGGTGAACTTTTTATCCGCATCTTAACTCATCGATAGTCGATAGTCGATAGTTGTTAATTCATATCGGGTTTCCCAGTATGAACTCCGCGCACAGCCTCTATACCTTAAATTTTTAAAATTTGAACTAAAATGTTGCAAAAATTTATTATTATTGTTAAAATAAATCCATGAGATCAGCAAGAATAACATATGTTGACGCCTTGAATCATATCAGGCATCAAGGAATCGACGGAGAAGAAGTCTTTTTCTCCAACCAGGAAAAAAAATTATTCCTGGATATCGTGAAAAAAGAAGCGGGAAAATCCGGTATTAAAATATTTGCCTACTGCATCACGGATAACGAATACCAATTACTGGTCCAAAACACCTCCGGAAAACTGTCTGAATTTTTGAAAAATATAAACAAGCAATACAGTATGGACTACCGCAAAAAATTCGGCGAAAAAGGAAAAATTTTTTTTGACCGCGTTTTCTCTATACTCATCCAGGATGAATCCTATCTGAAAATCGCCCTTGCAAAACTCCTCCTCACCCCAGTCCGGAAAGGCATTACCGATCGCATCGATGATTATCTCTGGTCCAGCGTTAACGAATACTTCAAACAAAAAGATCCCTCCTTCCCGGATACCAAAACAATTAAACGCCTATTTCAAACCAAAGCCCAATTTCTTCGCTACCACCAAAACTTCAAAATCGACGATGTGCTTAATTTCTACCCCGGGTATGGCTATATCATGGGAGATAAAACCTTCGCGGATCAAGCTATAAACATGTACTCAACTATGGTCTATAAAAAACGGTCCGATCGTTCTATTAAAACAAGCAAAAAACGCATTGCACCGGAGTCATTGATATCCCAATTCGAAAAAGAAAAAAACATCAACCTGGATAAAATAGACACCCACAGCTTCCCGGGAAAACGACTGAGAGGTGAATTAATCGTTTATTTAAGAGAAAAAGGCAAAATCCCCTACAAGGTTATCGCCGAAATCCCTTTTTTTTCCGATATCAAATCAATCTACCTCGGTAGGTTGTGCTGCCAAACAAAAAAAAGATTGCTTTCCCAAAATATACATACCAAAAAATCGAAGAGCCATCATTAAACGGTAACGTTTTTGTATATCACGGTCAAAACCCTCATGGGAAAACCCACAGCCTGAAAAAGAAGGTTACATGTTTATCGCTTTACAGTTAAGCAGGATTATGTTATATATTTAAGACGGTTTTGCCTACCGATTCAGATATTTCTAAAAATACAATTGGGTCCCAGTTTCGATAGAAGCTTTGTGACTGTAAAGTTGTATTTATTCTATACCGAGTGTTTTTGATACCCACGATATTTTAATTCCATTAACCCGCAGTGGCGGTAGCTTGCCATGAGTGTATTTTGAATACCCGCGATTCGTATATCGGTTGATAATGTGCGACAGCAGGTATTTGGAGATATACTTTCTACCGCTGGTTCACCAGCTTTAACCCTGTGAGGTGGAATTTCCTGTACAGAATAGAATAACGAAGGAGAACAAGCGATGACAGAAGAGAAAAAAAGGTGTACCTTATGTGTTCTACATTCCAAGGTCCCCGGCGTGGCTTTCACCGATGAAGGGTTATGTTCGGTTTGTGTGAATTTCAAAAAGTTCAAACCCCACGAACCCCAGGTGAAAAAATACCTGCTGGAAGAGATGGAAAACCTTTTTAAAACAGTCAAAAAAGCCAATAAACTCTATGATGTATTGGTGCTTTTCAGCGGCGGGAAAGACAGCACGATTTTGTTGAAGATAGCCCGTGAAAAATACGGTCTAAGAACCCTGGCTTTTTCTGTCATCCATCCACTGGTTAATAGTACCGCGTCCCGCAATATGGAAGATGTTACTAAAAAATTGGGCGTCGATCTCATCAAAGCTTACGTGGATGAAGAAGTTTATAAGAAAGTCATCCGGCACGGGATTCTAAAAGGACCCGAATACGGCCTGGGCGAATTCTTCGGATGCGACGTGTGCAGTTTTTTCCATCACTGGCTCCCGGTTCGTTATGCCATGAAACTGGATATCTCCATCATCCTGGAAGGCAGCGACCTGTCCCAGACCGGCGAAATCAGCTTCCTGCAATCCGCACGAGTGAAAGCGGAAGCCAAACAAGGAAAAAAACCCTATGGACGAGTCCATGAACTGGTTATGGATGCCCTCGGCCCCGATTATAAAGGAAGCATCTACGACTACAACCCCGCTGAAATCACGGAAGGAAACTACCCCACGATTATCTCTCCTTTTTCTTTCCTGGATTACGATTACCGCGACAATTTCAAGGAAATCGCCGCCCTGGGCCTCAGCGAAAAAGCCTTTCGCTCGATCTATACCAACTGCGCCGCCACTCCCTTCTTCTCCTATTTCAGCTTGAAACGCTTCGACTGTGTCTCGTATATCCGGCATTATGCCACGGAAGTTCGCCGGGGCTATCCCAATCTTATGCAGCGAAGCCTGGACGATTCCACCACCGGCGAGGTACTCAACCGCGACGTAGTGGATTCATTAATGGACGAATTCAAGAACGTCGTGTTATATATCGCTAAAAATAAACTCACTGAAACATCCATTACTGGAACCGAAAAAGAAAAACTCATGCGAATGACCCCCATGTACTTGAAAATATTCGGGGAAGGCGTTTGCGATGTTTTTCTTCATGACGTTTTACAAATCCCTTTTTATGCCGACTATTTCGGCGTAGACCTCGATCAGTTCTAAAACCAAAAGGAGGTGCACTATGAGAATTGTTGACCGCGGAATTAATTATTTTGACAATCGATTTTTAATGTTTGAATTGGACGAAATGGCCAATGAGTTAGAAAAATCCGGGAAAAGCGCCATTAGGATGACTTTAGGAAAATCTGAACTACCGCTGCACCCCGATATCGTTCAAACCATCATCGATGCCCTGAATGATTTCAAAAAGAGCACCATGGTTTTCCCCGGCGGTTTACCGGACCTGAAAGAAAAACTCTCCGAATATTACCATATCAAATATAACCTGGACATTAACCCGCACAATATCATTATCGGCGTCGGAACCAGCACGATTTTCAGGAACCTGTTTTATTTATTCCTGGAAAAAGGAGATGAAGTCCTGCTCCCCACCCCTTATTATTCGCTCTACCATTTTTCCGCCCTGCTGGTGGAGGCTAAAATAAAATACTATAAAATCGATATGAATACATTACGCCTGGACCGGGAATCCTTCAAGGAAAATTTTACGGGTAAAACAAGACTGGTCGTGATCAACAGCCCGGGGAACCCGTTGGGAAATATCCTGACCCGCGACGATTTGAATTTCATCGATTCCGTAGTTACCGGCCGGGCCCCCGTCATCAACGACGAAGTCTATGAAAATATGTGCTTCAATCAGCAAAGCCCATCGGTCATGGAAATGAAAGATGCTCATTCCGTATTTATTACCACCAACAGCTTCTCCAAAGCCTACCGCATGTACAGCCGGCGCGTCGGGTATTGCATCGTACCCGATGAATTGGTGGTACCCATGACCGTCATCCAGGACCATACCCTCCTGACTACCGATCCCATTTGCCAATTCGGCGCCCTGAAAGCCCTGGACTACCAACATGAAGTGGAACATCTCCGCTTGTTATACAAAGACCGCCGCGATTATACCGTAGACCAATTTAAAAATGTTCCCCTTGTCCGGTGTATTCCTTCCCAGGGAAGTTTCTATATTACTTTGGATTGCTCGGCTTTCATGGAGAACAAAAAAATCCAATCGAGCCTTGACCTGGCCAAAAGGATCATGGAGATCAAACACGTTGCCACTGTTCCCGGTGCGGATTTCGGTTTACCCCAAACCTTGCGGCTCTCTTTCTCCTGTCACCGATATAAAGAAGGCATCGATCACCTGGCGGATTTTTTTAAATCCTGACCACACCGCGTGTGGGCCCACTGCGTGGCCTTTTATTTTAGAACAAAGTTATCGTGCGATGTTTCTTCGGAGTGTCTGACTCCGTTTTTATTGTCATTGGTTTTTTTGTGTGGACGCCCTGGACCTAGTGGGCGTTGTAATATCGGGAATTTCCGTAGGGGCGAGCCGATGTGTTCGCCCTGAAACTAACTATATAAGCCAAACTATAAGGATATGAATGAATCGATTGAAAATAGATAAACGAAACGTCGAAGAGATGTTGGGTTTGACTTCCACCCAGGAAGGAATGCTCTTTCACTACCTCTCCAATCGTGAATCCCTCCAATATTTCGAACAGTTCCGGTTGAAAATGAGAGGTAAAATCGAAGTGCCGCTTTTTGAAGAAGCCTGGAAAATTACATCACAGGTCAATGAGACGCTGCGAACTGTGATCCGGTGGGAAAAATTGGAAGAACCCGTCCAGTTGGTCCTAAAAGACAAGATTATTCCCCTTCGTATCGAGGACGGTACCCACCTGGACGCCGATACCCAACACCAGTGGCTCGAAACCATCACCATGGAAGACCGCCGGATACCCATCGATCTCACCTCGGACCCCTTGCGCATCACGTTGTGCTTACTCGATATATCCGAAATAGAAATGATCCTCTCTTTTCATCACATCCTGTTCGACGGCTGGAGTACCACTATATTATTAACAGAATTTATAGACAACTATAACCGCCTGCTGCAGGGTGAGAAGCCGGGAACCCTTCAAAAAACCAGGTATAAAGAATATTATAAATGGTTTCGCCGGCAGTTAGCGGACCACGAGGAACGGGATGCTTACTGGAAACAATATATGGATGGCTTCGATACCCATACCCAACTCCCTTATAACCAAAACAAAGTCAAGGCGATCGAATCCGTAAACACCTCCGGTATAGATATTTCCCCTTCCCTTTCCGGTCAAATCCGGGCTTGTTCCCAGGAGTGCAATGTCACTCTTTCCTGTATTCTTTATACTGCATGGGGTATCCTACTTCAAAAATACAATAATTCCAACGATATTATTTTCGGGACTGCGGTTTCCGGTCGCCCATCCGCTGTCAAAGGCATCGAACAAATGGCCGGTTTGTTTATCAACACCCTTCCGCTCCGGTTCAAGACCGAAAACCATCATTCCATAAGAAGCATTATCCAGGCATTGCACGATCATTTGAATGAACGCAGCCGGTTCGATCATACCCCCCTCACGGATATCGTGAAATTTTCACCGGCAGGCAAAGAGAGCGATTTATTCGATTCTTTGTTTGTAATAGATAATTACCCCCTGGCTTTGGCTCCTTTTCCCGATATCGATATCACCCCGGAGGAAAAATTAACCGTCGTCTCCTACGATTTGTTCGAAATGACCAGTTACGACCTGACCGTACAGGTTTTACCCATGACCCATGAGCGGTTGGATACCCGCTTTCATTTCAATGCCGATGTTTTCGACACAGCGACCATCCGACGCATGGCCCGGCATTATGTTAAAATCCTGGAAGAGATCGCCGGCGACTCATCGATTAAATTGGAACAAATCGAGATGATCACCCGGGAAGAGAAACAACAAATCCTAAACCAATTTAATAACCCCGATATTGCATTCGCAGTCGATAAAACTATCCATAATGAAATCCAACAACAAGTGGATAAAGACCCGGACAAAATAGCGGTGGTGGGTGGACCGGAGTTTTTGACTTACTCCGAACTCGATCGAACCGCCAACCGGTTAGCACGGGTGATGGCCGAATACGGGGTTACGCCCCAATCTCGCGTTGCGCTCATGTTCCCCCGTTCGGTTGCCATGATTGTCGGCCTGCTGGCTATTTTAAAAGCCGGTGCGGCCTGTATCCCATTGGAGATTTCTTATCCCGCTGAAAGAAACGGTTTCATTATCGAAGACAGCGAAGCCCATTTCCTCTTAAAAGATACTTCCGTAGATTTTAAAGGAGGGGCCCACGTTGTGGATATCGAGTATGATTTATCCACTATTAATACTTATCCGTCGGACCGTTTGAATATCGATGTTCAACCCCGGGATTTATCTTATATTATCTATACCTCCGGTTCTACCGGCAAACCCAAAGGCGCATTGCTTCACCACTCCGGTATCGTCAACCATACTTATACCAAAATCGACGTATTCGGGATCACCGCGGACGATATCGTAGCCAATAATTTCAGTATCAATGTTATCGCTGCCGTCTGGCAGATTCTTTCTCCTCTTTTTGCCGGTGCGAAAATGGTTGTATACTCCGATGAAGTGGAGTGGGACCCGTATTTGCAATTTCAACGGGTGGAAATCGACGGGGTGACCGTCATCGAGTTGATTCCTCCTGTTTTAAAAACCTACCTTTTCCTCCTGGATGAAGGAAAGAAGGCGTTTTCGCTCCCAGGACTTCGGAAGATCGGTTTGACATCTGAAGAAACCAAGCCCATCCTGGTTAATAAATTTTATTCCCGATATTCTCATATAAAATTAGTAGACTGTTACGGGCAAACGGAGTGCTGCGACGATGTCCTTCATTATATCATTCCATATAATACCCATACCGTGAAAGTTCCCATCGGCACCCCGGCGCTCAATACCAATATCCTGATCCTGGATCATCATGGGCAAATGCAGCCTGTAGGGGTTCCCGGTGAAATATGTGTTATCGGGGCCGGCGTATGCTATGGATATTGGAAACGCGAGGAGATGACATCTGAGAAGTTTAAGCCACACGGTGCTCTTAATAAAAGTTTTTACGGGGTCCAGGGGCGGTTTTTACAAAAAGAGCCCCTGGGTTCTTTATATCGGACTGGTGATTTAGGCCGGTGGATGGAGGATGGAAAAGTCGAATACCTCGGGCGTATCGATCACCAGGTTAAAATCCGGGGAAACCGGGTCGAACTCCGGGAGATCGAGAACCATGTATTGGTTTTTCCCGGGTTGAAGGAGGCGGCTGTAGTAGCCAGGGAGGATAACCAGGGTGAAAAAGTTCTTTATGCTTTCTTTGTCTCTGCACAACTATTAAATGTATCGGATTTTCGCAAATTTCTTTTGCAGGTTTTGCCGGATTATATGGTTCCCGCGCACTTTGTCCAACTGGATCAAATCCCGTTGACGCCCAATGGAAAAATCGACCGGAAGTTACTGGTCAAAATGCCCATCAAAACCGGTAATTCTATTTCCTCCGGCGCAGACTTTAACCCACCCCGGAATGCCGTCGAGAATAAAATCCAGGTCATATGGAACCGGTTATTGGAGAGAGATAACATCGGGATGAATGATAATTTCTTCGATCTTGGCGGTCATTCGCTTCTTTTAATCAAATTAAAAAACAAACTGGAAAAAGAGTTTGATTTAGATCGTGAAATTCCCATCGTAGAATTGTTTAATCATCCTACCATCGGTCTCCAGGGAAAATTGATCGAAGATCGGATCAGCGGGAAGAGCGAGGCGGAAGTTTCGGTTTTACATATCGATGACCGTGGAGAGTCCCCTGATCGTGGAGTAGCTGTGATCGGGATGGCGCTGCGGGTTCCCGGTGCTCCCGGTATCGATGAGTTCTGGAGCCGTTTAATTGGTGGGGAGGAGACTATTTCGTTCTTTTCCCAGGAAGAATTGGAAGTGTCGTTGACCGGTAAGATGTTGGAAGGTCATTTACCGTTGGTGCCTGCCGGCGGTATTCTCGGAGATATCGAAGTTTTCGACGCCGGTTTTTTTGGGTACACCCCCCGGGAAGCGGAGATCATGGACCCCCAGCAGCGTCTTTTCCTCGAATATTCCTGGATGGCTTTGGAGGATGCCGGTTATGTCGGTGAAACTTATGGAGGTTCTATTGGCGTTTATGCCGGCGTCGGGTGGAATATTTATTTATTGAACAATATTCTTTCGAATCCCGGCGTCATCAAGTCCATGGGTGAGTTCCAGACCATGATCGGGAATGATAAAGATTTTATTGCTACCCGTGTCGGTTACCGGTTGAATTTGCGGGGTCCCGCCGTAACCGTTCAAGCTGCTTGTTCCACGTCGTTGGTGGCCATTCACATGGCGAAACAGTCAATATTAAACGGCGAATGCGATATCGCTTTAGCCGGTGGAGTGGCGGTAAAAGTACCCGAGAAGACCGGGTATTATTATGCAGAAGGCGGTCACATGTCTCCTGACGGTCATTGTAGGCCCTTTGATGCAGAAGCCAAAGGAACCGTTTTCGGTAATGGTATTGCCGTCGTTGTGTTAAAGCGATTAGAAGATGCCGTGAAAGATGGCGATCATATATATGCGGTGCTCAAAGGTTCTGCCTTAAACAACGACGGATCGTTAAAAGTCGGGTATACCAGTCCGTCGGAGGCCGGCCAGGTCGATGTTGTTTTGCGTGCGTTAAAGGATGCCCGTGTTTCCCCGGATACCATCGGGTTTGTGGAAACCCACGGAACTGGGACAGTTTTAGGCGACCCCGTGGAGATGTCGGCTTTAACACGGGCGTACCGTACTGCACCCGGTAATACCGAAAATCGAAAACAGTATTGCGCGGTCGGTTCCGTAAAGGCCAATGTGGGGCACCTCGATGTAGCGGCCGGTGCAGTTGGATTTATTAAAGCCGTTTTATGTCTCTATCATGGGAAGATTCCCCCTGTTATTAATTTTACTCGGCCCAATCCGCTGATCGATTTCGAGAATTCTCCTTTTTATGTGAATGTGAATGTATCTCCCTGGCAGTCCCAGGATTCCACTCCCCGCCGTGCTGCGGTCAGTTCCCTCGGTATCGGCGGAACCAATGCGCATGTGATTTTAGAAGAAGCACCGCCCGACACGGATTCATCCCCCCGCGAATCCAGGCCTTTTCAATTGGTTCTTGTTTCTGCTCAAAACCCCGCATCCCTGGACCGTATGACCCGCCAGTTGGGCGAGTATTTCGAAGATAATCCTTCCTTAAACTTTGCGGATGCCGCATATACATTGCAAGTCGGTCGGTCCCGTTTCGCTTACCGCAGGATGGCCGTATGTTCGTCGGTGAAAGAGGCTGCGGATGTTTTTTCAAAAGGTTCCGAAATCCCGGTTTCATATGTAAAAGAAGGGAATAGACCTATTGTATTTATGTTCCCAGGCCAGGGTTCCCAGTATCCTTCCATGTGTTATGAATTATACCCGGAAGAAGGGATTTTCCGGGAAGAAATGGATCGTTGTTTCTCTATTTTGGAAGAGATTACCGGTCGAAACTTTGAAGAAATATGGAAGGATGAAATCCGGCAGATCGACCAAACCCAATTTGCCCAGCCCCTGATTTTTGCTGTCGAATACAGCCTCGCAAAGTTATTGATGAGTTGGGGGATTACTCCCTATGCCATGATCGGTCATAGTATCGGCGAATATACTGCCGCGTGTTTGTCCGGTGTGATGACGTTGGAAGACGCATTGCGTCTCGTAGTTGCCCGCGGTCGATTGATGCAGAGTGTCCCCCCCGGTTCCATGTTGAGTGTCCCTTTACCCAAGAAAGACCTGGATCCTTTATTAGGAACGCCCGCAGGTGAAGGTTTATCCATCGCTGCCGTTAACTCCCCCGGTCTTTGTGTCGTTTCCGGGCCCATCGAATCCATCGAGAGGTTTGAAACCTATTTAAAAGAAAACCGCGTCGAATGTTCCCGCCTTCATACTTCCCATGCGTTTCATTCAGCCATGATGGACCCCATTTTAAAGGAGTACTGCGATGTCGTTCGCCAGGTCAAGCTTCAAAAACCCTCAACCTTATTTATTTCTAATTTCAGGGGCGATTGGATGTGCAGCGATGATGCCGTAACTCCCGAGTATTGGGCCAGGCATTTGCGCGATACCGTCTGTTTTTCCCAGGGGCTCGCCCGCGTATTGGAATTGGAATCCCCCATTCTCCTCGAAGTCGGACCCGGTAAGACTTTATATACCTTCGTTAAACAACAATTACAGGCAGGAAAAAAAGAAAATAGAGAAAATACAGCGGTAATAGACCTCGTACGTCACCCCCAAAAACAAATCCCGGATTTATACTACCTTTTGGAAGGAATCGGCCGCTTGTGGTTCGAAGGGGTCGAAATCAATTGGAGAGCTTTTTATAAATCCGAAACAAGAAAACGCTTATCGCTGCCCACTTATTCTTTTGAAAAGCAAAAATACTGGCTTGAACCCGGTGAGGGGCACGTTGTTCCCGGTGCAGGTACAAAGAAAAGTGCCGGTACTGCCGTTACCGATGTTTTTTACATCCCCGTGTGGAAACAATCTTTTTTCAAAAAAGGGGACAGTCAAGAATTTTATACAAACGCCCCCACACGCAGTCAAAACCCTGAGATGAAAGCAGTTCCAATACAAACGGAGTCTGACCATACCACGAACATAGCAATATATCCCGGCACTGCAAACGCCCCCACACGCAGTGTGGAAGAAAAAGGGGACAGTCAAAAAAATGAAGAAGAGAAGAAAGATGAAACTGTTGGCACTAGTAACAGTGGCACATATATTATATTCATCGATCAAACCCCTCCCCCTGTTTTCCTGGAATTGATTCACCGGTTGAAAGAAAACCAATGCGACGTGATCACAGTAACCGCCGGACCTGCGTTCCATCAACGCAGCGAAATGGAATACACCATTAACCCCGAACGGGTTGATGATTATACGGCTTTATTTGAAAAACTGGGAGAACACGGCAAAACGGTTCGAAGAATTATCTTGACCTGGATGGAAAGTACTCTATCGACTATCGATTTTCTCCAACGCGGCGTATCGAGTTTGTTGGCTTTAGCTAAAGCCATCGGCAGCGGCGGAATGTTCGACACGCTGGATTTGTGGGTACTAACCCGCGGGATGCAGAAGATCGAGAGTACCGACAGCGGCCATGCCATGAAAGCTTCTATCCTCGGTCCCTGCTGCGTTGTTTCGCAGGAGTACCCCAATATCGTGTGCCGAAGCATGGATATCGATTTCACCCCCCCCCTCAACGCCTCGATTAACTCCATTAAACCCAAAACCGGAGTGCCTTTGAACCTCATTATCTCCGAATTGATGTCCCCCGGCAGCGACCGGGTTGTTGCTTACCGCGGTAAGAACCGGTGGATTCCATGTTTCGAACCCATTAAAATCGAAAAACCCCAGGATAAACAAATCGACTTACGACCGAACGGCGTTTATTTGATCACCGGCGGGATGGGCTTTATCGGTTTTACCATAGCCGAATACCTGGCCGAAAAATTCAACGCCCGCTTAATACTTACCGGTAGATCCATTTCCATGGAACACACCGATAAAATAAAAAAACTGGAAGAGTATGGGGCTGAGGTCCTTGCGGTTCGAGCGGATGTCGCAAATGAAGAAGAAATGAAGCGTGTACGCAGTATAATAGAAGAAAAATTCGGCGCTTTGCATGGGATCATTCATGCCGCCGGTGTCATGGACGGACACTATTTTAAAGGTATCCCCGATTTAACCCCCCAGGATAACGACGCGCATTTTATACCCAAAATCCACGGCTTAATGGTTTTGGAACGTGTATTCGGGCATATCGTATCCGATTTTGTCATAGTTACATCATCTTTATCTTCCGTGCTCGGCGGCCTGGGTCTGTTCGGGTACAGTGCCGCCAATAGTTTCATGGATATGTTTGTTATGCAGTGCAATGATAAAGAAGAGCCCCGGCCTCGATGGATCGGTATCGATTGGGATGAATGGGATAAACCGCTCCCCGCTTCTTGCGAAAATACAAACAGGAATAGAAATAAAAAACAGGAATCCATCGGCGCTGGAGAGGGAAAAGATATATTTGAAAGAATACTCGGTATAACTAATAATCATATAGACCGTTGGATCATATCCAAAGGAGATTTCGAAAAACGCTTCCGGGATTGGGTTAAAATAGAATCAAAACCGGTAGAAAGCCGGGAAGAAACCTCTAAACCGGTCGGTAATAGCGAGGGGATGGGTTATTCCAGGTCTCATCTTAAAAGCGTATTCCACCCACCGGAAAATGAAGCTGAAAAGATCGCTGTGGAAATATGGCAAGAATTACTGGGAATTAAAGAAATCGGGGTCCATGACGATTTCTTTGAATTGGGTGGGCATTCTTTGTTGGCCACCCGCGTCGTGTCGAGGCTGCGGGAGATTTTTCGAATCGATATTCCCCTGGCTGTTTTCTTCAATAAACCCACGATCCGCCAGGTATTGGAATATCTGATCGCGCAGTGGGGCGACGGGGAAATCGTGCAAGAAATCGCAAGGACCTACCGTGAAGCAGAAGAGACAATGGAATAATGCACATGGTTTCGACAAATAAGCAAAAGATTTTCGAAGAATTGTTGAAGAAAAAAGGAATCCTGGGCCCTAAAGGCCAGGTTCAACAGGCTGGCCCCCAATTGAAACGCAGGGAAAACCCCGGCCCCTTTCCTCTCTCTTTTGCGCAGCACCGCATCTGGTTTTTACAGCAATTCTCTCCTTCCAGCGGCGCTTATAACGATCCCACCGCCCTTCGTATCAACGGGCCTTTGAATATCGGTATATTGGAGAAAACCCTCGATGAAATTATCCGACGGCATGAAGTGTTCCGATTGTGTTTCCCCAGCCGGGAAGGAAAACCCGTACAGCAGTTCCGCCAGGACCCAGATGCAGGTAATCCCGTTTCGATTCCTGTCTCTACCCTTCAAACCCAAACCGGGGAAAATATCGATCCATTAATCGCCGAATGGATCAACCGTTTCGCAAAGGAACCTTTCGACCTGTCGAAAGACCGGTTAATCCGGCCTGCATTGTTAAAAATAGCCCAGGAAGATTTCGTTTTCGTCGTCAACATCCACCATATTATCATGGACGGTTGGTCAAAAGGCCTCATGTTGAAAGAATTGATGGAGATTTACCATGCCTTTATCGAGGGTAAAACTTCCCCTCTTCAGCCTTTATCCGTTTCGTATACCGATTATGTCCAGTGGCAGCAAGAGTGGATGACCGGCCGGGTTTTGGATGACTGTTTGAGTTATTGGAAGAAGCAATTAACCGCCGCTCCACCCATGTTGGAACTCCCCACCGACTATGCCCGCCCCGCTGTTCCTTCCGGCGGCGGTGCTGTTCATCATTTCCAACTTACCCCGTCGTTATTCCAGGAACTCCGGGAACTCGCCAAAAAAGAAGACGTCACCTTCTTTATGCTCTTGCTTTCTGCGTACAACGTCTTGTTGTACCGGTACTCTGACTGCGAAGATATCCTCGTCGGGTCTCCCATTGCCGGGCGAAACCGGCTTGAATTGGAAAACATCATCGGTTTGTTTGTCAATACCCTTGTCCTCAGGACGTCGCTTTCCCGCGATCCTTCTTTCAGGGAATTACTCCAGCGCGTCAAAACCACTGCCCTGGAAGCCTATTCCCACCAGGAAATGCCTTTTGAAAAACTCGTGGAAGAATTAAATCCCCAACGCAATTTAAGTATTAATCCTGTTTTCCAGGTCATGCTCCAGCTCCAAAACGCACCCATGCCTCCTGCCCATATCGCCGGCACCGCAATTACACCCATCCAGATCGATACCGGCTTTTCCCAGGTGGATTTATCCCTCACCCTCTGGGAAGAGCAGGGAATTCTAAAAGGCTCTTTCGAATACAATACCGATTTATTCGCTCCTTCCACTGTTCAACGCTTCACCACCCATTTTCTCACGCTCCTCGAAGGAATCCTCGAAGAAGTGGAAAAACCCATCGACTCGCTCCCGTTGATGCCGGAAGAAGAACTACACCGGTTACTCGTGGAATGGAATAATACCGGCTGCGAATACCCAGAAGAAACCAGTATTTCACAATTGTTTGACCAGTGTACCCAAGAACATCCCGATGAACCTGCTGTTTTCTATGCCTCTATAGGTGAGGATAAAGAGTTTTCAAACCAGGAACTTTCATATCGAGAACTCCACCTCGAATCCCGTAAAATTGCTGTTTCGCTCGTTCAAACCGGTGTAGGGCCCGGGGCCCTGGTTGCAATATGTATGGATAATTCCCTCCAGTTGATTGCCGGGATTATGGCGATTCTTAAAACCGGCGCCGCTTATATTCCCATGGACCCCCAGTATCCCCCTCAACGAATAAAGCACATGCTGGACGATGCCCAGCCCGCTGCTCTGCTTGTCCTGCAAAGCGATCTTCCCCGGTTTCATTACTTTAAAAAACCTGTTCTCGGTATAGATTTCGATTTAAATAAAAATAAACCTTTAGAAGAAGATCAAGGAAGAAACACCTTTACCTTCCCCGGAAAATCCGGTTCCCTGTTTAAAGCCGATGGCCGGGATGCTGCCTGTGTCATTTATACATCCGGTTCCACCGGCGTTCCCAAAGGAATAATCCTCGAACATCGAAGCATCGTTAATCTGATTTTTTCTTTTTTAAAATCGTATAAACCCGGCGTAGGGGACAGCATACTCCCGTTGACGTCGATCGCTTCCGCCAGTTTTGTCGGCGAGATTCTACCCGTTTTGGTTTCCGGCGCACGGATCGTCTTAGCGGAACGTGCTGTTTTATTGGATTTAAAGAAATTAACCGCGCTCCTGGAAGAGCAGCAAGTTACTATTCTAAGCACTGTGCCCTCCATGGTGGCCCGTTTGAATGCCCAAGGATGGAACCCCGCTAAATTGCGTTTGCTGTTAAGCGGAGGCGAAGCCCTTTCGCCCGCCGATGTCCATCACATCCCTGCATCCATCGCGGTTGTAAACGGCTACGGCTTAACCGAAACAACCGTTTGCTCCACGTATTATATCCTGGACCGCAGCCTTGACCTGGAAAAATACCCACTGATCCCCGCCGGGAAACCCGTTATCAATACCATTATATATATCCTCGATAAAAAGATGAACCCTGTACCCATCGGCGTACCTGGGGAAATTTATATCGGTGGCCACGGACTCTCCCGCGGCTATTTAAACCACCCCGCATTAACTGCGGAAAGATTTGTTATAAAGACCAAAACCCTTTTTGAAAAAAGGGTTCTGGACTCCCAAAAACTTTTGTTAACCCCACTGCGTGGGGATTTATTATGGCACCAAGTGCCATCCGGCGGCTTCCTTAATGGTCAGCCGCTGCATGAGAAAGAATTATCAATTATCAATTATCAATTATCAATTATCAATGAAAATAAAAAAGGGGACAGTCAAAAAAATGAAGAAGAGAAGATTCAAAAAGGGGACAGTCAAGAATTATCAATTAACAATTATCAATTATCAGTTATCAATGAAAATAAAAAAGGGGACAGTCAAGAAAATGAAGAAGAGAAGATTCAAAAAGGGGACAGTCAAGAATTATCAATTAACAATTATCAATTATCAATTAACAATTTGAAAGAAGAAAAAGGGGATACACCCCTTAATAAAAGTTTTTGCGGGGTCCAGGGGCGGTTTTTACAAAAAGAGCCCCTGGGAACTCTCTACAGAACCGGTGATTTAGCGCGGTGGTTGGAGGATGGGAATATTGTTTTCTTAGGCCGGATCGATAAGCAAGTGCAAGTACATGGGTACAGGGTCGAGTTATCGGAGATCGAAACCCATCTCGGTCTTCATCCCGGAATACGGGATGCGGCGGTAATCGACCGGGAGTTCGGACCCGGCGATAGGCGTTTGGCTGCTTATTATGTTGTGAATCAAAATGAAGGGCATGTATCCGTGAGCGATTTACGCGATTGGCTGGAAAAACGGATCCCCGTTTACATGATCCCTGTTTTCTTTGAGAAAGTAGATTCCATCCCTTTAAATGCCAATGGAAAAGTAGATGTTGCCGCGCTGCCGGTCCCGTCCAGCGAGAGGCCCGAGTTAGAGGTGGCGTACAGGGCGCCCCAAACCGAAATCGAAAAAGGCATTGTTTCCATTTGGCAGGAGTTTCTAAAACTCGAGAAAATCGGGGTCAACGATAATTTTTTCGATCTCGGCGGCCATTCCTTATTATTGACCCAGGTGCATCACAAATTAAGCGAACAATATAAAAAAGATTTAACTGTAGTCGATTTATTCCGGTTTCCTACAGTTCATTCATTGGCGGAATTCATAGCCGAAGAAGAAAAATTAAAGCAGCAGACATCGGATCGATACTCGAAAATACAAGAACGTGCCAATAAACAGCGGCAGGTATTCAGCCGGCAGAAGACAAAACTTTAACCCAAGGACAAAACACTTAGGAGGACGTGATGAGCGATCAACTCAATGGAATAGCAGTGATTGGAATGGCTGGGCGGTTCCCTAAAGCCATGAATATCGATGAATTCTGGCAAAACCTTGTTGAAGCCAGGGAGTGCATTTCGTTTTATACCGATGAAGAATTGGTGGCCGCGGGGGTAGACCCCAAGAATCTCTCAAACCCCGATTATGTGAAAGCCAAAGGAGAAGTGGCGGAAGTCGATATGTTCGACGCTTCCTTTTTCGGTATCAACCCCAGGGAAGCGGAAGTCACGGACCCCCAACACCGCATGTTATTGGAGTGTGCGTGGGAAGCGTTGGAACATGCCGGGGTCGATTCTTCGAAGTATGATGGCTCTATCGGCGTATATGCCGGTAAAAGTATGGATTATTACCTTCTTCTCAATGTTTATCCTCAAATCAAGAAGGAGATATCGGCCGGATCGCTGCAAGCCGCTATAGGAAACGACAAAGACAGTTTAACCACCCTCATCTCCTACCGGTTGAATTTAACCGGTCCCGGTATTTCCGTTCAAACTTCTTCCTCTACGTCTTTGGTTGCTGTCAGCATCGCTTGTTTAAGCTTAATGTCATACCAATGCGATATCGCATTGGCCGGGGGAATTACCGCAGGGCCTCCTATTAAGTCCGGTTATTTGTATCAAGCAGGCGGTATCTGGGACCCCGAAGGCCACTGCCGTGCTTTCGATGCTAAAGCTAAAGGCTTCGTGCCCGGTACCGGTATGGGTTTAGTGGTTTTAAAACGGCTCGAAGACGCCATTGCGGACCGCGACCATATCTGGGCCGTGATAAAAGGTTCCGCAGTCAATAATGACGGTTCCAAGAAAGTTAGCTACAGCGCCCCCAGTGTCGATGCCCAGGCTGAAGTCGTGGCACAAGCCCAGGCTTTCGCCGGTGTCCACCCGGAAACCATCCAATATATCGAAACCCACGGCACCGGCACCAACATGGGCGACCCCATCGAAATCGCTGCCCTCACTCAAGCTTTTCGCTCCCAAACCTCTAAAAAACAATTCTGCGCTGTCGGCTCTGTTAAAACCAATATCGGTCACCTCGATAATGCCGCCGGCGTCGTCGGTTTAATTAAAGTTATTTTGTCTTTGAAATATAAAAAAATACCCCCTTCACTTCATTTTGAAACCCCTAACCCGAAGATCGACTTCGAGAACAGCCCGTTTTTTGTCAATACACAACCCAGGGATTGGACCGCTCCCGCAGATGGAACACCCCGAAGGGCCGGCGTGACTTCCCTCGGTATGGGCGGCACCAACGCCCATGTGATCGTGGAAGAATTTAGGGAAGAGGATTATATATCGAATAAATCAACCCTTCCCATTATAAAGAAATCCGCAGAACTACTCGTTCTTTCTGCCAAAACACCTTCAGCCCTGGACAAAATTACTTCCAACCTCGCCGCATATTTGAAAAAAAACCCTTCCTTGGATTTAAACCATGTCGCGTATACCTTGCAAATAGGCCGGCGGGACCTCGATTATAGACGTGCAGTAGTTTGCCATAATATCGAAGATGCAGTCGACGCATTAGAAAAACGCACACCCGGCCTGGTTTTCGATTCAGTCAACACCGCTGTTAATCGCCCCGTAGTATTTTTATTCCCCGGTCAGGGTTCCCAATACCCCAACATGGCGAAAGAGTTATATGAAAAAGAGCCCACTTTCAAACAAGCAGTAGATACGTGCTCCGGATTTCTTAAACCCATACTGGGCCTTGATTTAAGGTCCGTCATTTACCCCCCTAATGTAGGAAATATCGCTGATTGCGAAGAAAAACTCCAGGAAACCCGGTTGACCCAACCCGCTTTGTTTACCATCGAGTATGCCATGGCCTGTTTATGGATGGAATGGGGCGTGAAACCTGCAGGAATGATCGGTCACAGCATCGGCGAATATACCGCAGCGTGCATCTCCGGCTGTATCTCCCTCGAAGATGCCTTGACACTCGTTGCTTTACGAGGCCGGTTAATGCACGGGATGGACAGGGGAGCCATGCTTTCCGTCGGAATGACCGAGCCTGAAATTTCTTCCTTTTTAAAAGATCAAACCGACCTTTCGTTGGCTGCCGTCAACAGCCCCAAAAATTGCGTCGTTTCCGGCCGTTTCCAGGCCCTAGAAGAATTGGAAAAAGAACTCACCCAACGCCAGGTGTTTTGCCGCCGCATTCATACCTCCCATGCTTTTCATTCTCCCATGATGGACCCCATCCTCGATGAATTCCACCGCTCCGTCAGCCGCGTTAAATGGAATAAACCTTCGATTCCTTTTATTTCCTGCGTTACCGGTACATGGATCCCCCATGAGGAGGTTCAAAATCCCGTGTATTGGGTGAAACAACTCCGTCAAGCTGTCCGGTTTTCGGAGGGAATCCGGGAAATACTCCGCGACTCGTCCCGGGTTCTCCTGGAAGCCGGACCCGGCAACAGTTTATCTGTACTCGTTAAACAACAAGATATCCAGGCCCAAACCGGCACCTCACCGGAAATACCTTTTCCCTCCATCCGCCACGCCAAACAGGGAGAAAAGGATATGGTTTTCTTGATGAAAACCCTGGCGCAGCTCTGGATGAAAGGCGTTTCCATCGATTGGAAAGGCTTCCATTCCCAACAAGCTCCCCGCCGGGTTCCTTTGCCCACTTATCCTTTCGAACGCAAACGGTATTGGATCGAAATCAAGCAAGAAAGCTCCTCTATTGCCGATAAAAGCACGGAACCCGCTGAAACTGTCGGAACCGATGCGGGATTATCTCCTGCAGAAAACAAAGAGGCCGCGAAGCCTTCGCCTGAAGTCATCTCTTCCCGCACTTTCCAACCCAGGCCCGTTATGCCTAACGAATACACAGCACCCACCAATGCCACTGAAGAAGGGATCGTGGAAATCTGGGAAGACATCCTCGGAATCAAACCCATCGGCATTAATGATAATTTCTTCGACCTCGGCGGCCATTCATTATTGGCTACCCTGTTTTTATCGAAAATCCAGGAGAAATTCAACGTCAGACTTGAAATGAGGATTATTTTCGAAACACCGACCATCGCCACTATCGCAGGGATGATCGACGAGCAAAAAAAGAACGCGGGTCCCGGAGATTTGGAGAATTTATTATCGGAAATCGAGAACCTCTCTCCAGGAGAAGTGGAAAACGCCCTTTCCCGCGAGGATGATTAGGAAGTGTATACTATTTTGTGTAAATGTGTAAATCATACTTTCCATCTAGAAATTGGAAGATTCATACTAGAAAATGGAAAAGTAATACTAAAAATTGGAAAGTTAATACTAGAATCTTTCCTATCGTGGATAAAATCTTTCCATTTAATACTAAAAACTGGAAAATCTATACTAGAAAATGGAAGATTAATACTAAAAATTGGAAACCTAATCATAGAATCTTCCTTATCGTGGATAGAATCTTTCTTACCCCGGAAGCAAACTTTCATCTTTGAATATATGAAAATAGGAAGTGAGAGTTAATGATGGATATATCCAAACGCCTTGAGCAATTGTCGCCGGAACAGCGGAAACTGTTGGAACTGCGTTTAAAAAAACAAGATCATTCTCTTCGTTCGGTTAAAATTACCGCCGATTATCGAAAGGAGTTCAAAGACGTTCCTCTTTCCTTCGAACAAGAACAGATATGGTTTATCGATCAAATGGAAAGCGGGACACCGGCATATAACATCGTTAAAGCCACCCTGGTTAAAGGGCACCTGGACGCGAAGAAGCTGGAAACCTGTATTAACCGGTTCATCGAAAGACATGAGGCCCTGCGTACCGTTTTCCGCAGCAATGGCGATCACCCCGTTCAAGAGGTTCTCACAGCCCTGTCTATTCCCCTCCGGATCGTCGATTTGCAGCATTTGGAAACTTCGGATCCAGGCGCTAACCTCCGAATCGAACAATTGATTTTCGATGAAAATCTTTATCGTTTCGATTTATCCAAAGGCCCGTTGATCCGGACCCATTTAATCCAGTTAAACCCGCAGGCGAGCATTTTTGTTTTAACCATTCATCATATTATCTTTGATGGTATTTCAGCCCAAATTTTCTTTAATGAAGTCGCCCGGTTGTACAGCGGTTCCCATTTGCCCCCCCTTTCTTTTCAATATGTCGATTACGCATGTTGGCAGAGGAAACGTTTCCAAACCGGTTCTCCCGACAGCGAAGCGTTGAAAAAAATGGAAGAGTTCTGGATCGATGAATTCCGTGACCAGTGCCCCGTTTTGAACCTTCCCCTCGATTTTCCCAGGCCCGCGGTCCAGGCTTTCCACGGCAGCAGTGTCTTTTTCCAATTAACCCAGGACCAAACCCAGCGGCTAAAAAACTTTGCCCAGGAACAAAAGGTTACTCTCTTTAATTTATTGTTCGCGATTTATACTGTTTTTTTATCCCGGTTAGCCCGCATGGACGATATCGTGGTCGGCATTCCCATGACCGGCAGGAAACACCATGAATTAAACCATATAATCGGCATGTTTGCTCAAGTCACTGTTATTCGAAACAAACCCTCGGAAGAAAAGAATTTCATCGAGTATATCCAGGAGGTTCAAAAACGATCTGTCACCGCTTTCGAAAATCAAGATTATCCCCTGGAACAAATCGTAAAGAAGGTACTAAAAACCAGGGATACCAGCCGGAACCCTCTTTTCGATGCCGTATTCGAGTTTGAAAGTGCCGGGATCTCCAGGATGGAGTTACCCGGCGTCCAGTGGATACCCCTTCACACCCCGTTACAAACCTCCCGGTGCGACCTCGCTTTGATTCGTACTGCCGAGGAAAACCTTTTGTCTTTTGTTTTTGAATATTGCACCGCTCTTTTTACTCACAATACAGTCTTGAGGTTCATCGAATATTTTAAAACAACAACCGCTTTTATCCTGGAGAATCCCCATTGTAAACTAGGCGATATCGATATCCTCCCGGACAGCGAAAGACAGCAAGTTCTTTATGATTTTAACCGGACCGATTCGGTTTACCCATATGAGAAAACCATCCATGAATTATTCGAAATCCAGGTGGAAAAGACGCCGGACTCCATCGCGGTGATTTATGCTGTCGAGCCCAAAAGCAAGCAATTGACTTACAAAGATTTAAGCGAAAAATCGAACCGCCTCGCCTCTGCCCTCCACCAAAAAGGCGTAATCCCCGATTCCATCGTTGGGATTTCCCTCGAAACCTCCATCGAAATGGTCGTAGGAATATGGGGAATTTTAAAAGCCGGGGGCGCGTATTTGCCCATCGATCCCCTTAATCCCGCAGACCGCATCGATTATATTTTAAAAGACAGCAGCGCCATGATGCTGTTAATCAAAGAAGATATCGAGTTAATGAGTTCCACTCCTTCCATGACCTTTGAAAAATCCCCTGCCTTCTCCCGGGTCTCCCCGCAATCACCCGCATCATTGGCTTATGTCATCTATACTTCAGGCACCACCGGTATGCCCAAAGGTACAGCCGTTGAACATACCTCACTCGTGAATTTTATCTCGTGGAGAATCCCCGCTTTTGGATTTAACCCCCTCGATGTCACCCTTCAAATGATATCTTTTTCTTTCGACGGTTTCGGCAGTAATTTTTACTCGTCACTTTTATCCGCCGGCACATTGATTTTTGTTCCCGATGAAAAAAAATTGGACACCCCGTATTTACGAAAAGTTATCGCCGGCTACCGCGTCACCAATACAAGCATAGTTCCCAGCATCTATGAATTTATTTTGAAAGGCCTGGAAGAAAACGATTTGCGAAGTCTCCGGTTTATAATCCTCGCAGGGGAGAAAGCCGCGCAGCATTTGCTCCAAGAAAGCAAGAAACGGGTTCCCCAGATCAATTTGTACAACGAATACGGACCCACTGAAACCACCATCGGTACAACAGCATACATCGAACCGAATTGGCAAAATCCCTCCATAATCGGGAAACCCATTTCCAATGCCCAAATTTATATCGTGGACCAGGCATTAAAACCCCTACCTATCGGGATTACCGGGGAAATACTCATCGCCGGGGCCGGTGTCGCACGCGGTTATTTAAACCGCCCTGAGCTATCGGCTGAAAAATTTTTGGCCCACGAATTACACGAATTAAACGAATTTAAAGAAAAAGAAAAAAGGGCAGACACGCCAGTCTGCCCCTATGAAATTACCTCTGAAGACGTACAGGGTCAAGGTGCCTTATTCCGTAGGGGCGAACCGATGTTTTCGCCCGAAAAATCACAACTTTCAATTAACAATTATCAATTATCAATTATCAATTTGAAAGAAGAAAAAGGGGACAGTCAAAAAAATTTCCAATATCAACGGAGTCAGACCATCCCACGAGAGGGGCAATATATCCAGGCACTGCAAACGCTCCCCCACGCAGTGGGGAAAAAAGGGGACAGGCAAGAAAATTTCCAATATCAACGGAGTCAGACCATCCCACGAGCGGTGCGCGATATCCCGGCACTGCAAACGCTCCCCCACGCAGTGGGGTACAAAACCGGCGACCTCGCCCGGTGGTTGCCGGATGGCAATATCGAATATGTCGGGAGGGTCGATTTCCAGGTTAAGATTCGGGGTTACAGGATCGAAGTCGGGGAGATAGAGGCCCGGCTGCGGGATTTCCCCGGCATCGAAGCAGCGGTTGTTCTAGATAGAGAAAATGAAACCGGCGAAAAGTTCCTGTGCGGTTATGTGGTGATGAAAGAGGAACTCGGCATTAATAATAAATCGATAACCGCGCAACTCAAAGACTATTTATCCCGCTTTCTTCCTTCGTATATGGTTCCCAACTATTTCATCCCCATTGAGCGCATTCCATTGACTACCATAGGCAAAGTGGACCGTAAAACGCTGCTTCAATACCCCATCGAAGAGACTGTTCATGAATTCACTCCCCCCAGGGACCCCTGGGAAATCAAATTAGCGGAAATGTGGAACGAAATTTTAGGCCACTCCATCCATCATCCTATTGGAATCGATGATAACTTTTTTAACCTCGGCGGACATTCATTGAAAGCAGCCGCCTTGGTTTCAAGGATTCATAAAGAATGGGAAACCCGGGTATCCTTGCAGGAAGTATTTAAGAATCCCTCTATCCGGCGTATTGCCTCCTACTTAAAAAGCGCTGGAAAAGATAAATTCCAGGCACTGGAACCCGTGGAAGAAAGGGAGTATTATCCATTATCATCCGCGCAGAAACGCTTATATATATTGCACTCCATGGAGAAGGAAACCATTCATTACAATATCCCCATGGCTTTTAACTTAGAACCCTCTGCGGATTTAACCCAATTTGAAGAGATTTTCCGCCGGTTGATTCGCCGTCATGAAAGTTTGAGAACCCGTTTCACCATGAAAGACGGCGAGCCCGTACAGTTTATTCGAAAATATGAGGACGTCCCTTTTCATATCGAATACTATGAGACCCAAGAACCATCGATTCACCGGTTTTTCCGTCCCTTCGACCTGGAAAAGCCCCCTTTACTTAGGGTCCAGGTCATCGCTCATAAACAAAATCCCCCTGTGCCCCCTGTGAACTCTGTGGCTAATTCAATCTCGCTGCCTGGGAATGAAATCGAAAATAACAAAGCCAAACTGTGGTTAATCATCGACATGCACCATATTATCACGGACGGTATCTCCCAGCAGGTATTGATCCGCGAGTTCGAACACCTCGTCGAGAAAAGAGGCGATTTACCCGTTATTCCTTTTCAATATAAAGATTATGCCATGTCGCAGAAAGCGGATGAATGGACAAAAAGACAGGAGAACCAGGAAAAATATTGGAAAAAAGAGTTCGAAGGCGAAATACCCGTCTTGAATTTACCCCTCGATTACCCCCGCCCATCGATCCAATCCTTTGAAGGCAGCCGTTATAAATTTTTAATAGAAGCCCCGGAGCTCGATGCTTTAAAACAAATAGCGGCCAACGAAGGTTCCAGTTTATATATGGTTTTGCTGTCGATTTTTTATATTTTCCTGTGGAAACTCGGCAGCCAGGAGGATATTATTATCGGGACCCCCGTTGCCGGCCGCAGGCATAATGATTTTGAGAATATCATCGGCATGTTTGTCAACACCCTCGCCCTTCGAAACGCACCCAAAGGAGAAAAATCTTATAAAGCCTTTTTGCATGAAGTCAAAGAGAACGTATTGGAGGCCTTCGAGAACCAGGAATACCCATTTGAAGAACTCGTTGAAAAGGTTTCCCTTCAACGCGATCCTGCTCGAAACCCATTGTTCGATGTCATGTTCTCTTTCATTAATTTAATAGACCCCTCGGTTGGCGGTTCCCCCGTATTTCACCATTTAAAACCGTTGGATTACGATTTCCGGAAGTCCAAATTCGATCTCACATTATCCGCAGCCCAAAGCGGCCATGGATTGGAATTGGATTTCGAGTACTGCACCCGTTTGTTTTCCCCCGAAACTATCCGACGTTTTGCCGGTTATTACAGCAATATTGTCCGTTTTTTAATACATAATCCCAGCATCGATCGCCTTTCATTGGATGAAATCGACATGTTGTCTTTTGAAGAAAAGAAAATGCTGATCGAAAATTTCAATAATACCGTCGAAGATTTTCCCGGTCCCATGACCATTCATGGTTTATTTGAAGAAAAAGTTGAACAGAACCCCGACCGCGTCGCAGTTTCCTGGAGTACTATGGGGAAAGATTCCCACCATGTTACGTACCGGCAGTTAAATGAGAAAGCGGATGGTGTTGCATCGAGATTAAGAGGACAAGGGGTCGGTTTTGAACATATTGTCGCCATATATGGCGAACCCACCATCGATACCATCGCAGGGATTCTCGGCATTTTGAAAACCGGTGCAGGCTATCTACCGTTAGACCCCGATTCTCCCCAGGCACGCATCGATTATATTTTGAAAGACAGCGGCGCTCGAATGATTTTATCTGGCTCAGATAAAATGCAAAATGCCGAATGCGGAGTGTGGAATTCCGACTGCTTCGCAGCCAGAGATAACGGAAAACGAAAAACGGAAAGCGATCCAAAATTGTCAATTAACAATTATCAATTAACAATTATCAATGACAACGAAAAAGGGGACAGGCAAGAAAAAGCCAATTCCCTGGCCTACGTCATCTACACCTCCGGGACTACCGGCGAACCCAAAGGCGTTTTAGTCGAGCATGGAAATGTGGTCAATTTGATTCGATCCCGTAAAAAGCGTTTCCAGGTCGTCGAAGATGACCGGTTTTTGTTGTTTTCATCGTTGTGGTTCGATGCCTCCGTCGAGCAAATGTACAATGCTTTATTAAACGCCGCTGTTTTGTTTTTAATCGATAAAGGAACCTTATTGGACATGGAGAAATTCGAAAGCTGTATCCAGCGAAACCGCATTACCCACCTCGATGTTGTCCCTTCGTTTTTGAACGCCCCCCGGTTCAAGCAGGCTTATCATTTGAAACGCATTATCGTTGGCGGCGATGTATGCCCTGTGGCTTTGGCAGCTCGATGGGTCGAATTTGCGGATTTCTACAATGCCTACGGTCCTACCGAAGCCGGGGTAACTTCCCTCGATATGCTCTATAAACGCGGTGAAAATTTGGATATCTCCATGCCTCGCTTACCTATCGGGCGTCCCATCGACAACACCGCAATCTATTTATTGGATAAACGCATGAACCTCGTTCCTTTCGGAGCAGCCGGCGAAATATATATCGCAGGAAAAGGAGTCGCTCGCGGCTATTTGAACCGCCCGGAATTAACCAGGGGCTCTTTTTGTAAAAACCGCCCCTGGACCCCGCAAAAACTTTTGTTAGGGGACAGTCAAGAAACCCCACACGGTGGGGATTTATTATGGCGACAAGCGCCATCCGGCGGCCTCCTTAATTGTCAGCCGCTGCATGAGAAAGAATTATCAATTAACAATGAAAACAAATATCAACGGAGTCAGACCATCCCACGAGCAGTGCGCGATATCACGGCTCTGCAAACGCCCCCCCACGCAGTGGGGTACAAAACCGGCGATCTCGCGCGTTGGTTAGCGGGTGGTGTGTTGGAGTTTTTAGGCCGGGTAGATGGGCAGGTCAAAATCCGGGGTTTCCGGGTTGAGTTGGGAGAAATCGAGAGCCGGTTGTTGGAGCAGGGCGAAGTTGGGAATGCTGCGGTGTTAGACCGGGAAGATGACGGCGGTAGGAAGTATTTATGCGCTTTTATTGTTTTTAAAAAGGATTCGACGGGCGAAGGGGGAAAGAACAGGGTCAACCGCCTGCGCGATCACCTCGCTTCATTGCTGCCTGCGTATATGATTCCTTCGCGGTTTGTAGAAGTAAAAGAAATTCCCGTCACGTCCACCGGGAAAGTGGATATTAAAGCCTTACTCCGGGTAGAAACAGGGCCGCTGGAGTTCCTGGGAAAATATATCGCGCCGAGTAACGATTTGGAAAAAGCCATTGAATCCGCCTTAAAGGGTTTATTGAACCTGGATAGAGTCGGCATCGAGGATAATTTTTTCGATATCGGTGCTAACTCCATGGACCTGGTGAAACTTAAAACCGTGTTGAAAGATTCATTAAAAATGGAGATCGATGTGGTCACGTTGTTTCAATATTCGTCGATTGCCCGGTTGAGCGGTTATTTGTCGCAAGAAAGGGCGATAGAAACAAGAGGAATACCGAGCCCGAATCCGAACCCATCGATTCCCGGAAAAGAAGATAAAAATAAAGAAGAGAGTCGCATCGATGAGTCCGACGATTTATTGTTGGATGCCATCGATTTATTGCAGGGTGGGTAAAACCAATAATCCTTCTTTTAACCGTTTTTTTTAATGCACAATACGGTTTTGCCACAACCGGTCGATGAATTCTTCCCAGGGGAGAATCAATATATCGTCATGGGTTTTTCGTGGATGAGGGTCGCGCGATACCAGGATGCATGTAGCTGTGTGTTCCTCTTTGAAAGCCCTCAGCCCTTTCAGATGCTTATCGGAAACCCTGTCGGTGGATTTTATTTCGATGGCAATATCGGTTCCAAGGATCACATCCACTTCGATGTGCGACGCAGTTCTCCAGTAGGATACCGGGTAATTTTGTCCTGAATAAGACGCATTGGCGAGAATTTCAAGGGTAATAAAATGTTCGAAGGCTTTTCCAAATAGTTCTGAGCCTTCGTTAACCTGGCCTCTCCGGGTGAGTTGGGCCACGATTCCGAGGTCGAAAAAAACAAACCGCGGTGCAGCAATCAACCGCCGTCGTCCCTTTTTTCGAAAAGCAGGGACAAATCGTCCGATAAGGGTATCTTCCAGTATCTGGAAATATCCTTTAACCGTCGGTGCGCTTATACCGCAATCCATGGAAATAGAATTAAAATTGATAATTTCCCCATTGGAGATGGCAGCTACTTCCAGGAAACGGTTAAAAGCCGGGATATTCCGTGTTAATGCTTCCGCTGCGACTTCTTCTTGTAGATAATTGACTAAATAGGCTTCTTGTAGTTTATGGGGGGAATTGTGTATATAATGCCTGGGCAATAAACCGTGATTTAATGCCCGGGTTAAAGAAAAACCGGGAATCTCCCGGTAAACCAAAGGAAAAAGTTCGTATTTGATTCCCCGTCCTCCCAACAAGTTACCGTGGCTTCTTTTCAGTTTTCGTGGGCTGGACCCGCAGATTATAAAGCGTAAGCCCCTGTTTTCGATCAGCCAGTGGATTTCGTCCAAAAGTTCCGGTACTTTTTGAACTTCGTCGATAATAATGGGTGTTTTTTGATTGCTTCGGTTTAGTCCCTTTGCTTCGCATTCCTGTCTTAATATGGAGGGATCGGCAATGAACCGCCTGTATTGATCTGAAAGTAAAAGGTCATAAAACCCGGCACCAGGGAAAAGAGATCGTAGAAGTGTACTCTTCCCGGTCTGGCGGGGTCCCCATAGAAAACATGTTTCTTCCGAACTCAAGTTTAAATCCAACAGCCGTTTATACATGATAATCCAAAATCCTATTTTACTTTATCATGATAATCCAAAACTATGTTTTAATTTATCATGATCTTTCGGTTTAATTTTACCCTGATTAAATCCATCTGTCAACACCGATTCAAATTTTGGAAATAGGGGGCGTGTCGTGCTTGAAATATGTTTCAGGTTTCAGGTTACAGGTTGGCGGTATGAGATGTAGAGACGCAAAATCTTGCGTCTCTACAAGGCAGGCGGAAAATATTGATTCGAAAAAAAATGTCATTTTTTTTGACATTTACTATCGGATGTCTTATACTATAATATCAGGCTTGATCAAAATCCATTAAAATCTTTTAATAGGAGAAAATAAATGCCAGTGAAACAGAAACTTAGTTTAGGTACTTTAAAAGTACAAAGTTTTGTAACTCAAATGGCTGAAGATCAAGACAAAGTGAAAGGCGGTGCTTTTACAGCTTACTGCACTTATGCTTCAGCTTGTTGCACTGTAGGTTCCGGCTGCTGCACAAAAAATGTGGCCACCTGTATTCCTGATCCCGACGGATGTAATCCAGCAGACACCTATCCGGCTGGTGGAGGTTATTGTCCGTAATTCTTGCACTCACAATTCGGGGTTGGCTCGACCGTTGGCGAGAGCCAACCCCCTTTTTTTTATTCGCCAAGATTGCTTCCGTCTTTTCACCGGCCACCGTAAACCGTCAACCAAAAATGTTGCAGTGCAATGATTGATCCCGTAAACATGCCGAAGAAGTTTATACCGGATTTTCTTGCTGGACGGCCCAGTTCTCTATCGATAAGCCGGGTATCCTTGAAAAATGGCTCTCATTATTGGTTACTAAAGTATAATTCATGGTGATCGCCGTAGCGGCAATAATTAAATCCATATCATCGATAATATTACCCCTTTTATACAAAGCGGTTTTGATCTCCGCAAATGCCTCCATTATCGATTCCGATACTTCTACCACCGGGAATAACTCAGAAATGCGATGTGCTGCAGCTATGTTTTTATGATAATCTCTCGATTTTTTCGCCCCAAATACAAGTTCTCCGTAAGTGATGACAGATATTCTCTTGGGGTCATTCTCATGAGAACTGAAGTTCTTCTTCACTATGGGATACTGCTTTAAACTGTATATGATTATATCTGTATCAATCAAATAGACCATTTTGACTTCCGAACCGTTTACTGTTTTTCCTGGATTTTCGAATGCTGTCGATTATTTCGTCCGCGGCCTCATCCCCCTGCCAGGATAAGTTTAAAAACTCTTCGGTAGCGTCGGCTGCAGAAGTTTGTTTTGGGTTTCCGATGTATGATTCGATCATGACAATCACCTCCTGGCTTATTGACCGGCGCTCTTTTTTTGCGATAGTTTTCACCGCCTCATATAAACTGTTGTCTATATCGCGAACTTGTAAAATGGCCATTGATACCTCCGACTTACTATAATAATAGATAAAGATTCATGAAATGTCAAGCATTTCTCATGATGGTTAGCAGTCCTAATTTTGGAAATAGGGGGGTGTCGGTGTCGTAAGAAAAGATAATAATGAATGATGATGGTTGATGGTTAATGAGCCCTTTGATTTTTGTATTGAAAGTGAGACAGAACAATGATGGCAGATGGTGGAATAAAAATATTGGGAATAGGTTGACAAAAAGAGAGGAAACTATTATCATATCAAAAAGAGTTAAAAAATGGAGGTACAAATGAGGAAGAAAAAAATGTCTGTCGTTATTTCCCCCCAATTGTTGGAGGAAATTTCAACCTATGTTGTCGAAAAAAAACGAAGCCAGTTCATCGAATTGGCTCTTCAAAACGAGTTGAAACGAATAAAACGCGAGAAACTCATTGAGGCGTACCGGGAATCTGCACATGAAACGGAACAGGAGAACCAATTTTTTGAAGGAGCGATTGGCGATGGCTTATCCTAAAAGAGGTGACATTTACCTGGTTAATTTTGACCCTACAATCGGTCATGAGGTTAAGAAATCAAGGCCTGCCGTTATTATTACCAATAATATAAACAATGAATATTCCCCCGTTCTGACAGTAATACCTTTGTCCAGCAATACAACACGGGTTTACCCGTTCGATGTTGTTATTCCTGTAGGAAATGGAGTGGATTATGAATCTAAAATTATGGTTAACCAGATCAGGACTGTAGATAAAAAGCGTTTGTTTAAAAAACTCTCCTCAGTACCCCCTGAAATTATAAAAAAAGTTGAAGCCGCAATACGGCTGCATTTTGATATGGAATATTGAATATTAAAGGTCTGTAGGATTGTCAAAATCCGCCCCGGTTTGATTTATTATTTTTAGGATAAAGTAGATGCGCAAGGTTTTGCATTCATGGGTGTAGGGGCCAGGCATGCCTGGCCCAATTAACAATCAAACACAAACAACAGATCCGGGGACCCACCACACTGCATGTGGATTCTTTTGCAGTGCCGGGGTGCCGGGATATCTCGATTTCCTAAATTAGCAATAATGTGGTCTCTTTGATCCTTGTGGTCAAAGAAGCCCCGGTTCGGTTACAATTTTTTGAGCGAATACTTTGTCCATACAGTCCACCAAATAATAGTTTAAAGCGAGGTGTATCCCTTGAACTCATGAGATTTGCGGCGTAGAAATATGAAGCAAAAAAGTTGCCATGCAAGAATTGACCCCGATATTCATTAATTGTCCGAGCCTGGGACTTTAATAAAAAAAAAAGATATGTTATACTCTTTTCATGGAAAATCAATTGAGTTATACAATTCGTTCAAGTAAGGAGCTAAGATGAAGGCCACCCGGTTAAACGAAGTTATTCAAAATTTTAATATCCAAAAACCTTTATCACCGGAAAACAAAGAGGAGTGGGACGGTTTTTATATCGATACCCATCGAAAGGAGATCGATAGGATAGTGAATGAATTTATATTCGCTCCAACCGGGTATAAAGCAATGTTCGGAGGTCATAGAGGGAACGGTAAGTCCACGGAATTAAATAAAATTATTTTCGAATCCGAACTCCCAAAGCGCTTTGAAATAATCAAAATCGATATCCTCGAATCGCTGGACCCGAATGATATTGAAATCGTCGAATTCCTGGTTACCCTGTGTGTCCACCTCCTGGCTTTTGCAGAAAAAAAAGGAATCGAAATCGATGACTATTTAGAAGATCAATTCAAAAACCTCGAAGGATTTTTCCGTGATAAATTGAAAATCGAAACCACGCGATCCAATGGAAAAACAAAAGAAGCCGGTGTTGAAACCGAAGCCGGCGGCGGGCTTAAATTCCCGTTTATTAATTTTAAAGCCGGCCTCTTTGCAAAAATAAAAGGAGACAGCGAATCCCGGGAAATCATCAGGACAGAATACAGGCCCAGGATGAACGAATTGATCGAATTGGTAAAAAACCTGTTAATAGATATAAAACCCCACTTGAAAGGAAAAGAACCGTTGATTATCGTGGATGGATTAGACCGTGCTGCAGTCGGCCCTGCTGAAAAGCTGTTTGCCGAGGATGGCCAGAATATCGCTTTAATCGATAATGCCACCATGCTGCTGACCGTTCCTATTTCCCTGATCCATTCCGTAAAAGCTTCCGTAGTAGTATCCACTGTGGGGAAAATGTATGTATTGAAAAATCTCAGGATTAGAACCATAGAAAAAGAAGAAGATGACGAAACGAGTATCAATCGTGAATCCATGCGGCAGGCTGTGTTGAGACGAATGGAGGAAAATTTGATCGCCGATAAAGCCCTGGAAATGGCCGTTGATTTTTCCGGCGGTGTTTTCCGTACCCTGATCGACCTCATCGCTTCCGCTGCCGTTATTTCGATAACCCGTAATGGAATCCGAATCGATGAAAAGGACATGCTAGACGCCGTCAATGAACAACGGATAAATAAAACAAGGCCCCTCGGTTCTTCAGCATGGAAAATCCTCATCGAAGTGGACAAACATAAAAAATTTATCGGAGATATGGATGAAAAACGGTTGGAACTCCTGGCCGGGCTTTATGTACTGGAATATATCAACGGCGGCGAGTGGTACAGCGTGAATCCCCTGTTGGAAGACCGTTTGGATGAATGGAAAAAAATAATCGATTCTCAAAAAGAAAAAAAATAAACCATGCTGCGAAAACGGGATGAACTCAATTTCCCTTTATTGTTTACCCACATTCGCCTGCGGCGTGAACAAGGCCTGTTGATCTTCCTCTCGTGCAATACTTCGGAATTGGAACAATTCCTGGTTAAAAAAATAAATGAAGAGTTCGCAGGCCTGTTCCCTATCAAAGAAATTCCTTTTAATGCGAGGGATTATGCTCCGCTTCAATTTATTTTTACTTCAGGGGATTTCTCCCCGGATACGCTTTATATTATCGACCGGTTCCCCTTCGATGAATACGATAAAAATCCACGATCCCTGGATCAAAACCTTGAACGCTTAACCCATGCACTGAATATCGGCCGGGAGTATTTTTCTTCCAGGAATTTAAAATGCATCTTCATCTTTCCCCAGGAAGTGGAAAATTATATAGCGCTAAAAGCCCCGGATTTATCCCTTTTCACCCAGTTTTCAGCTTCTTTCATCGATGATCGAAAGTTTCACAGAGATATTGAAGCTCTTAAACGCGGCGGGGATGAAATTAAGAAAAAAATCGATTTCCTCATGAGAGTGTTGAAATCCACCGTGAGGAAAGAAGATAAAGCCGATATATATAATGATTTAGGGATACAATGGCGTGAGTTGTCCGATTACGATAAGGCTTTTTTGTATTGGCGTAAAGCGGAAAATCTATACAAAAAATCCGGTAATGAAAGAAAGTTAGCATCCACTCTCAGTAACATCTCAATCGTTTATTCCAACCAGGGGCGACTGGAAGAAGCATTAAACTATTCGGAACAAGCACTGGCTATCCATCGAAAAACAGGTTTTTCCATAGGAGAAGCCAATACACTTGCGAATATCGGTTTAATCTATTCTGAGTTGGGTCAAGTAGAAAAAGCCCTGGAATACTTAAAAGAAGCAGTGGAAATATTCAAAGAAAACGGGGATTTGAGAGGGGAAGCTTCCGGGTTAGGCAATATCGGGGAATGGTATATGCGCTTAAGCCGATCCAATGAGGGACTGCTATACTTCGAGCGTGCGTTGGAGAAGTTTCGTAAAATCGGGTATTCGCTGGGTGAAGCCAACCAACTGGGCAACATCGGGATTGTATCTAAAATCCAGGGAAGGACGGAAGAAGCATTGAAATATTTCGCAAAAGCATTGGAAATTCACCGTAATATCGGTCATTTAGAGGGTGAAGCCAATCAACTGCTGAGTATTGGTAAAGTATATTCTGATTTTGGCCAAAAAGATGCAGCCTTAAAGTATATGAATGAAGCGTTGAGAATTAATCGGGAAATAGGCTCTTCCCTGGCAGAAGCGACCACTCTTACAAACATTGGCAATGTTTATTTCGAGTATAACCAGCCGCAAGCGGCTCGAACGTATTACGAGGATGCTTTGGCCATATATCGAGAAATAAAGTATCGAGAGGGCGAAGCCGCAAGTATTGTGAATATCGGGGTAGTATACAAAACTTTGGGTCAAACCGAAGAGGCATTGAAAAATTATAATGAAGCACTGGAAATAAATCGAAAAATCGGTTCCCGCCAGGGCGAAGCGAATACTCTGGTCAATATTGGGGAAGTTTACCGAGAGTCGGGACGACCCGGAGAAGCTTTGAAATATTATAAGGAATCCCTGGAAATAATTCAAGAAACCGGTGATATTAAGGCTGAAGCGAATTCCTTGTTTAATATGGGCGAGGCATACCGGGATTTAGCCCAACTTGATGAAGCGTTGAAGTATTACAAAGAATCACTGGAAAAAAATCGAAAAATCGGTTACCTCAAAGGCGAAGCATTAGCGCTCGGTAACATAGGGCTCATCTTAAAAGAAAGAGAACAATTCGAAGAGGCGGGGAAATATTTGAAAGATTCGGAACGGATTTACAACCAATTGGAAATCCCTATTCCCAAACATTTTATCCCCGCTTAACTTCTTTTTTTCCCGTTCCCCGTTTTCCCGTGCCGAAGGCACTATTCAATAGATAATTGTTAATTCTATCGCGGCTTTCCAGTCAAACTTCATTCAAAAGCCTTTTCAATTCCAATTTCCCGGGCGAATAATTTGTCCATACAGTTGATATTAATTTGCATAATGGTCATTGGCAATCGGTTAATTGTGGACCATGTGGGCCCAGTGGACGAGTTAAAAAAAATTAAAAAAGCGGCGATAATAAAAATTGCGCCTGGCAGGACTCGAACCTGCGGCACTGGGATTAGGAATCCCAAGCTCTATCCTCTGAGCTACAGGCGCAATATTAATTCGATTCGTCATCGGGTCGGTACGATGAACATTGCTCATTGCACTGTGATGCTAAAAAAATCATACATTTAAAATATCATTTTTTGCTTATTCTGTCAATATTAGAATTGACGGTTCAGTAATTCTCATTTTGGAATCGCGGGGGCTGTAGTCGGTTTCCGAATTCCTTCCATTATTCGTTGATCGTGAATCGTGAATCGTGAATCGTCGGCCGTCGGCCCTTCGTTGTATTATATAAGTTCGATTTTTTTACTTAATTAAAAAGCAAACCTGGAAACGAGAACCCGTGAACCGATTATTATCTTTTCTCAATTCATCATTTATCATTTCAAAGGCACCGACACGCCCCCTTTGCGTATAAAATCACTTTTCAAAATGAAAACTGCTGTTGACGGTTTCCGGTGGAAGAGAAAGAAATGCCGGATCGTAAATAATGTATTGGAACAAGATGAGCCCACAGATTTTAGATTATCCATATCCAGGTGAAATAAAAAACAAAATCGGTTATAATAATCCCTGGTAAACAATCATGATCGAACCTAAAAAAATACCGCTCATCCTGGCCCCGGCAGTCATCATCCCCGCCTTAGTCATCGGCGCACTGGGGGTATACCTGATCTCTCACCAAACCACCGCCCGCCTCCTGGATATTAAAAAAGAATACTCCTCCCGCCTCACCCACAGCGCCGCATGGTTAGAAACCCGCATCCGTGAATCCATCGATTCGGCTTTCAAACAAATGGAATCCGGCTCGTCCTCCCTCCAAAATACCGAAACCATCATCGCTGCCACAAAATCCACGGTAATGAACCGCCCGGTTGTCAAATACCCTTTCTTCATCGATCAACACAAAACTTTTTTATTCCCGGTATCCCCCCAAACCATTTCATCAAAACCAAGAACACTGGCTTTTAACGAAAAACTTCTCAATGGCAAAGTGAAAGAGTATTACGAAAAAGCATCCATCCTGGAATACGGTGAGAAAAAATACAACGATGCCATCGGGTTCTATTTATCGGCCTTAAACCTCTACACACGGGATCCAGGAACCCGGGGCGCTGCACCCGAACCTTATATTACCCTCTCTATTGCCCGCTGTTATTTCAAAGCAGGCAGCTATCCCCAGGCCATTACGTACTACCACCGTATTTTAGACCGGCTGGAAACCGATAAAAAACAAGACCCACTGCTGTATTTTACGACCCTTCGGCAATTGGCATTATCCTACCGCCGGTTAGAGAACACGGAAAAGACAGCGGATTATTATCTTCAACTCTATGAAGAAGCCTCCAACCACCACTCACCCGAAGATGCCACTCTTTTAGCCTTCTACCGGAACGAAGCTTTGGACTATCTAAACCGCCACATCCGGGAAAAATCGAAAGACAACCCGAATGGGGACGAAACTGGAACAATCAAGCGTTTGAAAGAAAAATCGGAATTGGAAATCGCCCTTCAATGGCAATTCTATGAAATAGACCTGGAGGAAATGGCCGCCTTAAAAGAAAAACACACGAGGAATCGCTATAACTCGCAATTCGTCAAACTAAAAGAACTCTATGAAACCAGCGATGAGAGGTCCCTATTTTATACCCGTGTGAAAAACTCCATGACGTGGAACGCCCCACCTTCCCCTACTCCACACCCGGCGATAAAAAAAATCCACCCCGGGATCCCCGGCCATTCCACTTCTACTTTCATCGCTTTCAAACCCATAATGAAGAACCCGGATGGGTCCACGGTTTATTTCGGGTTCATGATTTCTTTTGATTTCATACAGGAAACCCACTTCCCCGCCGCTGTTAAGGAATACTTCGAATCCGCCTATTCCCGGGTCGGACTCACCTTCGACGAAAAAGAAAAAAACCGCCTGCTCTCCGTCCCATTCAAATCCCTATTCCCCGGTGAGACACTGACCCTCTATGCCCACAAACCCGGCTATTTCGAAGCCATCGTACGCAGGGATACCCGGTGGTATTATTTTTTACTCGCTGCTTTATTCGTCACTTTTTCGATGGGTATTTTCCTTTTTCTCATTTATCTCAAGAGAGAAGCCGAACTAGTCCGGTTAAAAGCCGACTTTGTCGACAATGCCTCTCATACCCTAAAAACTCCCTTGACCCGGATTTCACTCCTGGCGGAAAATGTCAAGCAAGGATGGGTAAACAGCGAAATACAGCGCGAATCGTATTTGAATAAAATCATTTCGGAAACCCGGTGGATGACGGAAATGATCGACAATATGTTGAATTTTTCCCGCATCGAAGCCGGTAAACAACAATACCGGCCCACCGTTTTATACCTCCAAGAATCCATTGCCGCCATTACCGACGGCTATTCCCATTACCTTCATTCCCTCGGGTTCCAATTGGATGTCGATATCGACGACAGCCTCCCCGCTTTATCCCTGGACCCCAACGCTGTGAAATCCATTGTCATCAACCTGCTTCAAAATGCCGTCAAATACTCCCTCGATGAAAAATACATCCGCATCCGCGTAAATACCGAACCCGGTTGGGTCGTTTTGGAAATCTCGGACCACGGAATAGGAATCCCACCGGAAGCAATACCGCGGTTATTCGAGAAATTCTACCGCGCCGGGGGCGATATCGTAAGCGCTATAGAAGGGAGCGGACTGGGTTTATTCCTGGTCAAACACGCCGTCGAAATGCACAAAGGCAAAATCAAAGTCACCAGCACGGTGGGTCAAGGAACCGCGGTTTCCGTCTATTTCCCTCACCCTCAACAATCCCAGGGCCTTTCTTCTTCCCCAAATTTACCGTCATATTTGTCTTCGACCACCAGGAAACCCTTTCGTGAAAGGATTTCCTGGACCTTCCCAAAGCCTTTGTTTATCCGTAAGAGAAAGAGACGATTATAGGAACAGGGACAGGGGGCAGAAATGAGGAACACCCATGAATAAATTATTGATTATCGAAGACGATCACACTATAGTAGAAGGCCTGCAAAACGCCTTTCATTTTTTCGGCTTCGAAACCCTGGCAGCAGGGAACAGCGAAACCGGTTTACAGGTGTTCCAGGAAAAAAAACCACACCTGGTGATCCTGGATATCATGCTTCCCGGGATGAACGGCTTTGAAACATGTAAAAAACTGCGCGAACTGGACCCCCATATCCCCATCATCATGCTCACCGCTAAAAGCCAGGAGAGCGACAAACTCCTCGGCTTCGAACTCGGCGCGGATGACTACGTGACCAAACCTTTCAGCGCCATGGAACTACTCGCCCGCGTCAAAGCCGTATTAAAACGAAGTTCCAGGAAAACCGCCGCTGTCCACATCGTTACCATCGGCAATGCCGTGGTGAATTTCAATGATTTCACTATCCTTAAAAACGACTCCGAATTCCCACTCTCTCCCAAAGAACACGATATTTTAAAGCTATTTGTCCGACACCCCGATACCGTTATTTCCAGGTCCAGGATCATCGATGAAGTATGGGGCGAAGAGTATTTTCCTTCCCCCAAAACCATCGATAACTTTGTCGTAAAACTCCGCTCCAAACTGGAAGATAATCCCAAAGAGCCCCTCCATATTATTTCCGTACACGGCGCCGGGTATAAATTTAAATTTTAAACAGGGGGAGCCACTCTCCCCCGAACGTAACACGATCCCACGGTTCTACAATAAAACCCCACCGCGAGGGCACTTAGGGTGGTTACCATTTTGTTACTTTTTTATTACATTTCGGAGACTTCTTTTTTCGTGTTTTATACTATACTATCACCTGGAGGTAAACAATGAAAAAAATAACCAAAATGAGTATTACAGTTTTAATCAGTGTGCTTATACTGGGTATAGCCTATATCGGGTATAACCAGGTAGACGCTGAAACCGTCACGTTGAATGTCGATGGCAAAATGGTGAAATTCGCTGCATTTGAAGAATTTCTCCGCAACTTTTATCCCAAACCCTCTTTTGAGAAAAACAACGGGTATTACAAACTCTGGACGTTATCCCTGGCGGATACGGTCGATATCGAATCCGACGAGGTTCTCCTAAAATACCGCCGCATGCATGATCCTCAATACGATAATGACAAGTACACGAAAGAATGGCTAGAAGGACTTGAAAACGAAAGGGCGTATTTTAAAAAAATCGCGGATAAACGGTATCAACTCCTTGAAAAAATGGAAACCTTCGACACCTTCCTGGTTTCAAACGATATGCTGGGCGACCGGTGCACCGTCATATTGAAACATAAAGATGCAGTCATGGAACTCAAAAACTTATACCAATTAATACTGGACCGGTATGTAAAACTCATGGAATGCAACGTGTTCGAGGATTTCACCCGCCCATCCATAGACGCTTCGATCCCTAATTTATTGGCATTCCTTCACGCAGGAAGATTGTACAATACAATCAACGTCCTCGATGCACTGGAAGGTAACTGGAAAAAGGGAGTATCCAATATTCTATCCCATGTCCGCTTTGGGAAAAAAATGGTTAAATCAAGCAGAACCCTGATTTTTAACCTCGTTTCCAAAGCCATCGCCAATGAAGCATTGACCGCTTTGGCAAACCTTATGAATCAACCCGAATTCCCCAAAGAACTCTATGCCTTGATATTGAAAGAACTCCCCGATTTCACATATGAAGAATATGGTTCCAGGATCCCATTATATGGAGAAGCATTTCTTTCCGCAGATAAAATAGTAAAAGAGAAAGGGAATTTGCTGGTACAAGAAAACCGCACCCGTCAATACGTAATGGATTTCTTTACCAACCTTATAAACAGCGAAAAAATTCCCCCCTATCGATGGAAAACCACTCCCCTGGAAAGCATGGATGTCAAATCCGATCTTCTATGGTGGGTCCGGAACCCTGGAGGAAAAACACTATTCCAGGAACTCATCCAAACCGAAGATATAAAAAACTTCTACCCGGTTGTCTTTAAATCTTATCATCTTAAAATAAAAAACGATTTGGTCCGAATCTCCGCGGAATTGCATTTGCATTACGTTCCAGGCACACCGGCGGAAGAAATTTTAAAGACTCTCGCCACTTACCGTTCGCTGCCGGATCCCTGCACAGGCAAACCCTATATATGGAATTCCCAGAAACAACTCTTGTATAGTATCGGCCTGGATAAAAAAGACGACGGCGGTTACATGTCCTTAAAACAAATCGAAGGTACGGATTTTACAATTCCCATTATCTTATTTGTCCCCCCAGCCACTAAATAAACGGTTGACTTTTGTTAGTCCGAGATAAAGAGCCAAAGTTTTAAATCAATGTAAAAAATGTAAAATAATTTTTCCAACACAAAACAGGAAGGATACGAAAACACCAGGGAATGAAACTTAAAACCCTGGTGTTACCTTCTTGCTTTTTCACATAAATATTAGCAATTCTCACTTTGAAAAGTGCTTTTATACGCTAAGGGGGCGTGTCGGTGTGTCGGTGTGTCGGTGCCCCCTGGAATTCAAAAGAAGAATTGCCGGATCATCGAAATCCAGCAGCTCAAGCAATAAAAAAGAGCCCCTCGACTAATTAAGCATCAATGAATTTCGTTTTCCCACTCGAAAACACAGATGAAGTCATCCAGGTTACAGGTGAAACCCGGTTGAAGTGAAGGGGCGGAAATATTTCCTTTCGAATCGATTTTTATTCCTTCGACAAAACCGATCCACCCGGTATCTTTATTGGCAGCCAGGACGATTTCCGTGATTTCCGGCAGTTGATCTTGCGATAATTTAACAGTGAAATAGTTGATCCGGCGCTGCCGCTTATCCAGGGTTATCCCGAGAGTTTTCCAGAATAGTTCTTTCATCGGCTTCCCGTTGTTACACACGTTGGTGTATACACCTGTAGGGGCTCCGCCTCCTCCTGCTACTACCGCAAACACATTGTCCGCAGGCTTATATATTTCCGTGGTGTGATTGTGCCCGTTAAAAATATAAACCCGTAAATCGGGATTACTCCTCTTGAACTCCAACAAAGTATTCAACGGATCATTTTTTGCATCCAGGGGGGGATGTTTGAAGTATGAAAATGATGGTTTGTGATACTGGATGAAGATATTTTTTATTTTGTCCCTGGCATTGACCTCTTTGTACAGTTTCCTGAAGGATTTCATGAGGTTATCGAAGGAGGAGACGACTTCGCAATTCCATTCCCTGTCCCATTTATCCGCATCTTCTTCGGTATAGTTTTCACCGTAAACTCCACTGCACAAGCTAACAAAAAGGCTTTGCCCAATCGTAAACGCATAATTATGGAGCTTTCGTTGATTTTTGTCTTGCAAATAGGGATAGGCTTTGAAATACAACTCCATGGGGTCGAAGGTTCCGGAACCTTTCCATGCCTCGTGGTTTCCGATCACCGAGAAGATTTTTCCTTTTGCCGGGTCCCCGATCGAACCGTTAAATATATCGTAAATCTCTTTCCAATAATAATCATCGCCGCCCTGGTAGATCATATCGCCGGTAAAAAGGGCAAAGCTGGCCGGGTTAGTGCCGCCGGGAGTCAAACTCGCGGCAATCCGCTTCATAACTAGATTCCTGAGCTTATGATAAGCTCTATCCTCCGGGCCGTTCTTACTTTTATCTGGGGTCCGGGTATCACCGAAAGCAATAAAAGCCACTTCAGCACTTTCATCCTCGATGATGGAGGGTGGATTTATTAATGGTATTTCATCAAATTTTTGGCTCTTGGTTTGGGTGAGCAGCAGTGAATCGCTGCTCCAGGACCAGCCAAAAAAGAGTATAAAAGAGAGTATTAACAGGTGTTTATACAGTTTAAAACTTTTCATCGTGTACCTCCACGGGAGTTTTTTTTTATTTGTTGTTTTTCATTTCAAGGATTATAACGCTGCTGAAAACTCAAAGTCAAGGGGAAAAGGGAAAAAGGGGACAGTCAAAAAAATGTTCTCTTCTTCTGCTCTTCGTTTGCCGGATACGCAAGAATCATGCCAAAAAGCTCCGCGATCAACTCTCCAGGCTCCGACCGCAGACCTCAAAACGTCATCATTCTATAAAATAGCTCCGACGTCACGGCAAATAACGCGAAAATCGGATGAAAAAAAACGTGTACCGGGGTTCTGAGCTTCGATGCTGCGTCGAATAGCTCTGGAATCGGGATAAATAGCCCTGGTGTCGGAGTTCCGAACTCCAATTTTATCGAGTTCCGAGCTCAGGCTTCAGAACTCCGAGCTCCAGCGTCGGAGCTTTGCGGCCCGAAGGCAGCGCAAAAGGCCCCGATTTCAGCGTTATTTTATTCTTTTTTTGAAAAAAAGCCTCGAACCATGAAGTTCAGAGCTCCGGCGGTGCAGTTCCGAACCCCGGTAACGGAGATTTTTGGTATGATTCTTGCTATAAAGGCTTTATCCTCTTACCTCTTTAGGAAAAAAACACGATTTGCCGGGAAACTGCCGGAGCCCAAAAAGTCATCGCTGCACCTCGATGGGAAAAAATCCGAGCTCAAAAATAAAAAATCCGGGCTTTTTTTGGAAAAATCGAAATCCAAAGCGTCGTGGTTGGAGTTTTGAAGTGCCCAAAATTTATGTTTGGAGCTGTGACTGCTGCGTTTTTTGCTTTGGTGATGACGTTTTTTACTCGGCCTATGACATTTTAAGGTTCGGCGATCCGGTTCAAGGCTCCGGCAATGGCGATAGTTGGCACGACTTATGCGTTATACCATCCACCATTCACCATCCAAACAATCGTGATCCGGGAATCGGGAATCGGGGGGTCTTGATATTTTTTTTCTACTGGTTTATTATTATTGAATGACATCTAAAAAAAAAATTGATTTTGGAGGTTTATCATGGAAGGGATTACATTTAACACGGTAGTGAAATTGTTTTTCCAATATGGGCCATTCGCTATCCTGCCCTTTATTGCGGTTTTTGCTTTACCGAAACTCTATAAACAATTAAAAGCAGCGAACAAAGACCTGAAAATCGTTTTAAAACGAAGTATCTGGATCTACCAGGTTGTTTTCGTACTGCTGTTGATTTTCTGCGTCGGTTTCTGGACTTTTTCCGCGGTAGAAACCACTCAATATTATTCCGGGGAAATCGTCGATTTGAATGCCGCAGAATATTATGTCAAGAGCCGGAACATCTATCTAAAGGACTATTTTATCGATAAAGAGTACGTGGTGAGTTGGCTCTGGAAAAAGGAAAAAGAAGAAGACCGGGCCAGTGTAAAATTAATTGGAAAAGACCCGGCTACAGGGATGGATATTATAAAAGAATACGAATTGTCGGCGAAGAAATTGAAAAAAGGTGTACCGTGTACTTTAAAATACAACGCCGAAGACGGCGCACTGGTTTATGCCGCCGATAAAAAACCGCTTGAATTGGCTTCTATTCCAGCCGTTTCCCCACACAAAGAACCACAAACTTCAAGCTTCCTATTGTATGCCTGCCCACCTGGGAAAGAGTCGCTGGATATCGCGAATACAATAAACCTACTGCAAGCTATCGACCCGGATTTAAGGAAACAAGCCGTAGATTATTCGATTCGAATCGGGGTTGAAGACAAACTAATTATCAAGGATTTACTTTCCCAAGGTCTTAAAATGATCGCCGTCGAAAATACAGGGAATCTACCGAGGAAGGATTTTCAACCGCGATTATACAACCGTTCCTACCTCCTGGCCGGTTTACTCGGGATTATCAACGGATTGGCAGAAAAATGGAAATGGAATTACACCGAATGGAAAAACTTTTTGGGAGAAAAAACCATCGACGTGATGGTTGAAGAATTAAGCAGCACTGATCCGACTATTAAAGCACTATCTTTCCGTTTTTTGTCCCGCTTCGATGATGCTACCAATGAATTGGCCGAAAAATCCAGCAGCAATTCATATCGAAATAATAGAAAATTTATAAACGGCACCCTGAGCTTTCTCTCTAAATTACCCCAAAATGAGAACCGGGAAAAACGGTTAAATGACTTAAAAGCCATACATGGCAAACTTGCAGAGATAACTCCGAATAATGCCCCGGCATTGAAATCGATAAACCCGGGTTTATTCGACGGAAAAAAGAAAGAAGTCATCGAACTGGCACTGGAATTAAAGAATAAAAGAATCCCTTTCAAATGGGGTGGAAAAACAATTGAACAAGGAATGGATTCCTCCGGGTTTATCGCTTATATCCTCTCGAAAACGGGATTGTTGAAGAATCCTGGAGAGTGGTGGTCCGGTCGCTTGCGAGAGGAGATGGGTGTTAATAGACCCGAAAAAAAACCCACAGAACCCGGCGACCTGGTTTTTTTCATGGGAGGCCATGTAATGCTGTATTTGGGTGATAATATTATCATCGGTATGACCGCTAATGGAGTTATCGAAATGGATTACACAACCTTCCCCTCGGTTATCCTCCGGGTGAACCGGATCGATTATGAAAAGGGTGCCGCTTCGAATAAATAAACGAGTGCCTTTATTCTACTAATTGGATTTTTTCCCCCAGCCATTTTTGATCGGGATCGTAAAAATCGCTCCACTGCGGACGCACACCCTCTTTCCACGATCTGTCCGAATACAGTTTTGTAAAAGCGATTCGAGCACCCCGGGTTGTTTTGTAGAAGTTATCGATGAGTACATTGCCGTTGTGGATCGCCACGAGCCGATATCGACCGGGCAAATGTAAAATAAATACACATTCGATAAAAAAATAAATAGAATTAATCAATATGGATATCTCCGAAACGCCTGTTTCTTTGCTCTTTGAATTCATACGATTCCTCCTGCTCCATCAAACGATGGTTTTGTGAAAAATTTTATACCGGGAAAAATAATGATTTTTTTCATCACGCTGCAATTATAATTATATTTATTGCAAATGTCAACATAAATAATGAATTAAAATATCATTAATTTAGTTTTACTGATAAATCCAGCAAGGAACAAACGAGAACCAAGCGCGAGATTCCCAGGAAACTTTCATTGGATGATGTTTTACTTATTTTATTGAAATTGAATATTCTGGATAATGCGGAAAGTATTTTCCCTGGGTTTTATCGTGTGACTGGCGATGATTTTTGTTGCATTTTATTACAATTAAAAAAAAAATTTTTTTTTTTTTTTCATCTTGCATTTCGTTTGAAATTGGGTTATATTTTAATCTATGGTATTATCCGGTTATTTATTAAAGGTTTTTCATTATCAAGAAACCGAAATGCTGATTATCAAGGTCAGCGTGAGATGAAAAACCGAGGCAATTGCTGTGAAAATGGATTTTTCCCGGTAATCGCCGTGAATTACCGTTTGTTTCGAACTATAGTGCTTAAACAAATAGAATAATAAAAATAAAAAAAAGGAGGTCCTCATGTTGAAGGACTTAAAGGTTGACGTTGGTCAACGATTCAAACAATTTCGTGTCGATAGGAAAAAAGCCCAGCATATAATGGCGAAAGAATTGGAAGTTCATCAATCAACCATAACGAATATCGAACATGGTACAACATTCCCAAAGATCAATTACCTCCAATATTTTTATGAGAAATACGGTTTAAATATCAATTGGTTGATTACAGGGGAAGGCGAAATGTATATGAAAGGCCACCCTGCTGCCACCCAGGCAAATATCATTAAGATGCCACCGGTCGAATACGGCGATCCCCGGTTCGATAGTTATAACGAATTAATGACCTTAATGAATGTACCGGCAGTAGAACAAGTGATGATGGCTAAACTCCAGGAAGTCAAAATCTTATTCAAAGATGTGGTAGCCGAATTCATGAATAAACAAGATGAAGTCAAGAAAGATAAAGAAAAACGTGTGGCAAAAGCAAAAGTAAAAAAATAAACAGAACCGAGTAGTCACGTTGGTTTTTATTATTCTCAAAGTAAAAGACTGCTCGGTGCGCAGCCGTCTTTAAAATATCCGATCACCAGGGTAAACGAATTGTCCGTAAGGTGATTAAAGAGAATAAAACCGGGTTTGTTAAAGGGAGTCAGTCCAGGTACCGGTTCAAAAGACGGTTTAATTTTTCGGAATGTGACCCTTTCCAATATACTTTATGGCATGTAAAACAGAAATGAAAATCGGTACACCATTCGAGGACATTGGGAGGAATTAAATTTTTCACTTTTTCCCGGAAAAGGATATCCCCCTGGTTTAAACGGTCAAGAAGTCCATTGCACAAAAAGCAGCGGATAAAAGGCTTAATTAAGTGGGAGATTCCCAACCTTTCGAGGACTTCTTTTACCTGTTTATCGGTATGAGTATTTCGGATCAAGAGGCCCAGGGAAATTTTGTTTCTCATCAACAATCCGCGGTCACGGGTCAATAATATACGGTGATCTTTCCCGGATAAATCGGCCAATTCGCCGTCATCCAGTTCGGGGTGAAAAAAGGTATCGAAACCCAGGAACCGAAGCCTCCGGGACAATTTCCATAAATGTACGTCGCAAATAAAGCAGGGATTGTCGATGGGAGACCGCGGCGATAAAGAAGGAAATACCTCTATCGCTGCGTCTTCGTTCAAGAGATATGTTAAATCTACAGGCTTCCTGTCGACCGTGATTTCCCCTACCTCCGTGTGAGGAACCCCCAGCGATTGAATTAAATCTTTTACGGAGCGTTTTCCATGGGATTCCACTACCAGGAATTCGTCGCTGCTTTTTTTGTGGAGTATTTGTTTCAAATCCCCTTTGAACGATATTCGAATAATCACTCACGGTCCTCCATCGAAAAAAAGAGAAAGGACTAATCTAATTTTATTTCATAAGGCTCCCGGAGTTTCTTAACATCTTTGATGATATCCCTGAAATCATCGGCGGCAGAGTGTTTTTCAATATATTTGTTCACATCCAGTTGATCGAGGAGGGGAAGGATATGAACGTTGGTGGTCTGCGAATCTAAATTCACGGGTGCTTCTACTTTTTCACTCATACTCAAACATTCGATGATCCTATTTTTGAATTGAACGGGATCCAGCGGTTTTTCAAAAAAATCGCAAGCACCATATTTCAGCGCTTCGCTCTTGAAATCTTTAACCGTGTACTTATCGCTCATAAGAATAACTCTCGTACCGGGGTATTGTGCTGAAATATATTGAGATAAAAGCAAACCGTGAGCTTTGGGTAAAAGTGCTTCAATAATAACCAAATCGAATTTTTTTTTGTTCAATAAGGTCTTGGCAACTAGCTCGTCCCCGGCTGCCGTAATTTCAAAGAAATCCTGGTACAGGATTTCTTTGATGGCTTCGATCACTTCGCTGTTATAGTCTATGATTAATATTTCTTTCTTCATCTTTGTACCTGCCGATACAATTTTAATATACTTTTAAATCGAAATCAAGCAAACATTTTCCTCTTCCGAGTTTTGGATACTTTTATTCGATAAAAAAAAATTATTTCCAGCATAAGTGTAACATATGTTAGGGAAAAATAGTCAAGCACCCAATATAATATATCCCGTACAAGCGAGGTTACTATGAACAGTAATTACTTCAAAACTACCGATACATTATGGGATATAACCCGGAGATACCCGGAAACGATCCCTATTTTCGTATGGCGGCAGGGATCGATTATTGATCGGATCGGGCGGCGCCGGTGTTTTTCGGGTGGCTCTTTATAAACCGGTAAACCGCGCGGTTATGTTCGTCGAGGGTTTCGGAGAAATAATGCGTGTGTGGATCTTTGGCTACAAAATAGAGATAATTCGTATTTTCCGGGTAAAGAGCGGCTTCGATGGAGTCCAAACCGGGGTTGCATATCGGTCCCGGCGGTAAGCCCCGGTGTTTACGGGTATTGTAGGGCGAGTCGTATTCCAGGTCTGCCCAGCCCAATTTTCCTTTGTAGCGGTTTTCTCGCTTTAAAGCGTAAATAATCGTGGGATCGCAATCCAATAACATCTTCTCTTTTAACCGGTTGTGAAAAACCGATGAAATCAGGAATCGTTCTTCCCGGTTGGCGGATTCTTTTTCGATCAGCGAAGCCAAAGTCATCACCTGGCGGATGGAGAGCTTCAGCTCGCGGGCCCGCCACTTCATGGCGTCGGTGAATTTTTCTTTCAATCGATTCACCATCAATTCGACGATCTCTCCCGGTTTCATGTTTCCTTTCAATAAGTATGTATCGGGGAATAAATAACCTTCCAGGTCGTCGGCCTTGGAGTCCAAATCGCGGATCAACCGGCCTGAACGGGTGTACCTTATGATTTCATCGGCATCGATTTTTATATTGGGTTGATCTCCCAATGTTTCGGCAATTTCTTTGATGATTAATCCTTCTTTTATGGTGATTTTGAACACCAATACTTTTCCTTCCGCCAGTTTTTCAATAACTTCTTTCATGGTTATGGGGCGGTCGAAGAGGTAATCCCCGGAAATAAAATGAGCATCGTTGTAGAAGAGTTTATAATATATGCGGAAGTAATAGTAATTGGAAATAATATTTTTAGCTGCCAGCAGCCTGGCGATAGAAGTAACAGAAGCACCTTTTTCTACGTTGATGACGACTTTGTCGCCGTAACCGGCATAAGGTGTCCGGGTTTTTAAGTAGAAATCGATACCCACCAGGATTAACCCGATTATGAGTATAATCAAAGAAATAAAGATAAAACGTTTGATTTTTCGTGATTTTTTTTTCTTCATGTTTCGATGTTCTCCATATAGCGGCGCAAGAAAACCATCGCCGACATCGAATCCAGGATTTTTTTCCGTTTTCGATAATCCGGTTGAAAAGATTTTAATTCCTCTTCGGCTTCGAAACTGCTCAACCGTTCATCCGCCAGGTCGACTTCGACGCCGGGTGTAAACGCTTTTTTCAGCCGGTTTTTAAAATGTTCCACTTGTTCGGTGAAATGGCTTTTGGTTCCGTCCATATGGAGGGGATACCCGAGAAGCACAAGAGAAATATCATATTCGGAAACAAGGTTTTTGATATGATCCACAGCTTGCCGGGAGTTTTTTCTTTCGAAAGTATCGAGGGGTGTAGCGGTGCCCAGGAGTGTATTCCCGATGGCGAAGCCCATTCGCTTTAACCCGAAATCAATGGCCAGGATTTTCATTGTATTTATTTAAATTTATTTAAATTCTTTTATGCCTTCGTGGAGTACGGTGGAAATATGGTGTTCTTCCCAATATTCGAAGCCGTAATCGATGAGGCGGGAGATCAACCCGGTAAAGGAGATACCTTGAAGGCTCCATAATTTGGGAAACATGCTGATTTCCGTGAAACCGGGGATAGTGTTGATTTCGTTGACATAAATACGGCCGGTTTGTTTTTCCAGGAAGAGATCGACGCGGGACATGCCGTTAAGGAAGAGGGCTTTGTAAGCAAGGCCGGCGGTTTTGCGGAGGTCTTCTTCCACCTGGGGGTCCAGTTGGGCGGGCATGAAGAAAGTGGTTTTGCCGTCGACGTATTTATCGTTGTAGTCGTAGAATTCGTTGGAAGGGATGAGTTCGCCGGGCCGGGAAACCATGATATCACGGTTCCCCATGACTGAAATTTCGATTTCCCGCATATCGACGGCTTTTTCTACCAGGACTTTCCGGTCATATTGAAAAGCCAGGTCGATCGCTTTTTTAAGGTCTTTTTCTTCTTTTACTTTCGTAATGCCTACGGAAGAGCCCAGGGCGCTGGGTTTTACAAACAGCGGGTAATCCAAATGCCGGGAAACCGCTTCTTTAACGGTATTATAATCATCGGTTTCAAAGAAAAGGGAGTCCGCCACATTAAGCCCGGCTTTTTGGAACAATAATTTGGCCACGACTTTATCCATCGCTAAAGCGGAGGAGAAACTGTCGGCACCGGCGAAGGGTTTGCCGGCCAGTTCCAGCATTGCCTGGATTCGACCGTCTTCACCATTGGGTCCGTGCAGCATGGGGAAGTAAATGTCCACATCCAACGAGTGTTTTTCCATCATTTGCCACGGGAGGAACGGATGACCCGGGAGGGAACGATAGGATTTTTCAAGGAAACAGCGGCTGTCGATCACTCGCCATTTCCCGTCGCGTGAAATGTAAATCAATATGGGGTCGTATTTTTCTTTATCCATATGAGTGAAAAGCGCCAGGGTGGATTTCAGGGAGACTTCGTGCTCGGCGGATTGCCCACCAAAAAGGATGCCCACTTTCTTTTTCGTTTTCATCTTGTTTACCTCTGCTACTATTACTCTATTACGTTTAGTATCCGGTTAAACGCCGGTGAAAATGTTCCCCGGCTAAAATTATCCCGCAGCCGTGAAATCGGTTTAGCCACAGAGCTCACAGGGGGCGCGGAGAAAATTTTAATTTCATAATCCCCGGGGCGGGTGTGCCTTCATCGCCGGCTGCCATAGTAAAACCTATAATAATAATAATTCTGAAGTATATTTTTAACATAATTTCGAGTTGCAGTAAAGGGAATCATTTCGATAAATTCGTCGTCTTCTACGGGGCCGAAACGTTTCAGCCATTGATCTACCCTGCTTTCTCCCGCGTTATAAGCTGCCAGCGCCAGGTGAAATTTATTATTATAGCGTCGGAGAAGTTGTTTGAAGTAGCGGGTGCCCAATTTGATGTTGATATCCGGGATAAACAGGTCGTTCACGTTTACGGAAAAGCCCAAAGGTTTTGCTGTTCCGCGGGCGGTGCCTAATAATAACTGGGCCAATCCGAAGGCATTGGCCGGGGAGACCGCATTTCTCCGGAAAAAACTTTCTTCCCGGACCAGGGCCATGAACAACCACGGATCGATATCAAGTTCCGCGCAGTGCTGCCGGATTATCGGTTCATATTTAATAGGGAGGAAGAGTCGGCTTAAAAAAACGGGCAGGCGAAGGTGGCTGAAATGTTCGGAATTGTTTTTCAAACTAAAATAAGCCCGGGCGTAATTCCCTTGCCTGAGAAACAAGACGGATTGGATTAAGGCGAGAATGTTTTTATCCACCGGGTGGAGTTCTGTCTTTTTTTCCCGGAGGTTCCATATGATGATATCCGAAGCTTCTTCGATTAAGTTCCAGGACGCGAGGTTTTGAATATCGCGAAGGATAGGGCGTAAAAAGGGACCCTCTTGCTCGTTCATGTGGTGGATAAAGGGTTTAATGCTTTCGGTTGGATGGGGGTAACCGGGGTTGGCGCGGGTGTAGTAAAAGGTGAAGGGGAATCGAGCGAGGTCTATCTCCGTAACGTTTTCTCGTTTAATCCGCTGGTACCAGTACGCGCCTGCGATTTTGTAGGAATCGAATTCGGATTTCATGCATTCTTTGAAAAGCATTTGGGCTTTTTGCTTTTCGTCTCTCTGGTAAGCTACCCATCCGCATACCCACAGGGATTTCCAGTAATCGAGGTCCCGGATGGGCATGGGGGCTTTTATAATAAAGGAGCGTAATAGATGCAGGTTTTTAACCGCTTCGATATACCGCGAAAACACAGCCAGGGATAAATCCGATTTCCCGTTGATCAATAAAATATTCGCGGCGTCGTACAGCGCTTCGATATAGATGACCGGGTCCGCTTTTTGGCTCATGGTATCCAATTGGTCTGCCAGGGTATCGAATTTTTCTTCCCTCACGTTTAATTTGAGTGCGATTCGTTCGCGGTAACTCCATAATCTTTCGTGGTCGACTCGTGCAATGTATTGGCGGCAGGATTGGTACCGTTTTTTTTGGTATTCGAACTCGGCATTGAACAGGTCGATAAGTTGGGGCCAGCGAACGAATTTTTTCTCTTCGTTATACTCCGAAAATCGGTTCGCCCGGGCTAAATAGCGAAATTTATTATACCAGTCGTCATAAGTCAACCTGGAAAAAAACAAGTTCAACGTAACCCGGGGAATGTAGGCCTGGAAAAGCGAGAGTTTGTCGGTGGGGAATAGTTCTTTGAAGATTAAAAACGCTTTCCCGATTTCTCCTGTTTTAATGTAGCAATGGATCAGTATCGATTGTAGGTGAATGTCCCTGGGTGGGTCTGCCGACGCTTCCCACACTCCCGTAAAGATGCCGTACATTTTTTGAGCGAAAAGGTAATCCAGGTAGAGGTAATTTTTTCTTTTTAGGATATATGGATGGGCTGATTTTTCATCGATGGTGCGGAGAACTTCGCCCATTTGATCGTATTTTTTTTCCTTCCGGTAATAGCCGGCGAGTTTTAGTTTTAGGAAATCCCAGACCAATGGATCCTTCGATGCTTCGATTAAATTTAACTGGTCGATAGTAAAAAGGGATTTTACCGGGAGTCGTTTGAAATCATAAATCGTTTTATAGTTTTGAAACAGGCAGCGGTAGGGTCTAGGGGTGAGATTGACCGGGTTTGAAGACCAATATTTGTTGTTGGTCAGTGCCGCGATGAGAAAAGAGGCGCCGATAGAGAACACCATGGTTAATTCCAGTAAAAGGATATATTGGAAAAAACGAAAAGTAGGCGATTTGGGTTTGGAGCCGTGGGTGGATAGTGGGGGCGTCATCGGTAAACCCGGGTTCGCCATCCGTTTATCGGGACCAAGCGGGGGATCTATTCATTAAATATAAATTAGAGGGTTTCAAAATGGTAACCTCTCAATAATTCTTTTTTGCCCCGGGCGAGGGTAATGATGAGTTGGCGTTCGAAGGGTCCCAGGTCGGTGAATTTATTGAGGTAGAGTTCACGGGATTGCATGATGGTATTTTGGAGTGCTTCGAAAAGGTTTTGGCCGGTGCGGATGATTTCTTCGACTTTGGGTTTATTGTAGAGGTAGATGTCGTTCACGATAACCCGTGCGAGTCGTTCCGGGTCGTTTTCTTTGATGGTAGTCACGGTACGTTCATCCTGTTCCGGTGCACGGGTTCGAGCTGGGGGAGTTTCGGGGGTTTCGACATATTCCTGGGTTTTCACTTTGGCCAATATTTTTTGTCGCAGTGGCAGTAAGTCGAGGCTCATTTCGCCTACGAGGGAGATCATTTCGATTTCTTTTTCACCGATGATTTTATTTCCCATGTTATCGGAATAAACGATGGCTTGTGGTTTTCCTTTTACGAAGAAGGGCAGCACGTAGATTTTCTTGGGGATTTCTCCTCCAAAACGGCTGTAAATCAAGTGATCGTCCGGTTGGTAATGGGGTACGCCCGCATAGGGCACTTGTTTTTCCAGTACATATTTAAATATTGTGTTAGCGGAGAGTGAGATAAAAATTTTTTTCACTTCCTCGTCGTTAATACTGCCTGTTTCTCCCGAAAAGCCTTTTCCCTTCCAGCCCACCAATTTATCTTCCCGTAGAAGGAATAAAGCGGCGCGTGAGGAGAAGTGGTTGATGCCGTCCAGGAGATTATTGATTAAGTCCAATTGGTTAGCGGAGAGAGAGATGTTTTTGATATAGTTGTAGAGGATATCGATGGGAGAGCCCTCTTTTCTTTTTTCTTCCAGCGCGAAGTCGGCTGGAATGGTATAGGTGTGGAAATCTTCCAGTTCTTTCAGTTTTTCCAACTGGATAATAATATTATTGGTAATAACGTCCATAGTTTCGAAGACTCTATCGCGTCGTTCATCTAAAATCTCGTCGATCAGTTTTTTCAATTTTTCATTCGCCATTATGACCTCCCGATCAATTATATACCGGCTTCGAGGCGACTGGCAAGTATTTCCGGCAGACCGGCTTCCCTGATTTTTCGCTGCGCCTCTTTTATATTGTAGGGATAACGTTTAAAAATGAGCTCTTTTTTGTTGGAATCGAAAATCATGAAACTGGATTTGGGGTTTTTATCCCGGGGTTGACCGATGGAACCCGGGTTAACCAGGTACCGGGTATTGGGGTCGAGTTTTATCCGGGAATCCTCATTTAAAGGAACTATGTCGATTTTTTCATTTCGCATCAAATATATTACCGGGAAATGGGTGTGACCGAAAAACCCGATGGAAGTATCCATGAATTTAAACGATTCCACGGCTTCGAACATGGAAAAAACGTAATAATCCTCGTCGAAAGTGGAGCCGTGGCAGATAGTGATAAATCGGTCGATGACTTCCGGGCCTTTTTTCAGTTGTTTTAAGAAGGTTTCGTTTTCATCGGAGACATGGAGTTTGCTCCATTCTGCCGAAAAAGCGGCTACCGGGTTAAACAGCGAAGAAGATTCCAGGTTGGCGACCACTTTATCGTGGTTTCCCCGGATGCAGTGGACGTTGGTAAAATTCCTGAATATATTTATGGTTTCTTCCGGGTTAGCGCCGTAGCCCACCAGGTCTCCCAGGAACAAATATTTATCGACTTCTTTGACTACCTTTAAGTGGAGTAGCTCTTCGAAGGCTTCTGCATTGCTGTGTATATCGCTAAATATCAAATATTTCATTTATATTAAATATTCCTTGACCACTAAGTATAAATATTTTTTCGAAAATATTCAAGCCTTTTTCACTCATTTTTTTCCCAAAGTCGAAATGTGGTATAATTTTCACCGATTAAAAGACAAAAAACAAAGATAAGGAGGTCGATATGACATTCAAAGAGTTGTTGATTAAAAATCGCAGTTATCGAAGGTTTTACGAGGGAGAGGCGATCGAAATGCAGGTGATGCGGGATATGGTGGAGAATATTCGGTATACTCCGTCGCCTGCGAATTTGCAGCCTTTAAAATTTATTTTGGTCAATAATCCCGTGATGAGGAGTAAAGTATTCGAATGTTTGAAGTGGGCGGCATATTTAAAAGAGTGGGACGGTCCGCCGGAAGGTGAGCGGCCTTCTGCTTACATCGTAGTTTTGGGAAATCGCGGTTTGAGTGGGTATGTGGCCTGGGATTTCGGTATAGCGCTCCAGTCTCTCCAATTGAGTGCTGTAGATAAAGGTTACGGTGCGTGTGCCATTGTTTCGTGCGATAAAGACAAACTTCGCGAGCTTTTTCAAATCCCGCAGGAATTGGAAATCGGGGTCGTGTTGGCCCTGGGAAAGCCCAAAGAGTCTGTAGTGATCGATGAAGTAAAGAACGGGGATATAAAATATTGGAGGGATAGTACCGAGGTGCATCATGTGCCGAAGCGGTCGCTGGAGGAATTGATTTTTAAGTGTATTTAGCTCTTCAACCGGGCCATACAGGGATTTTTTTTCAAGGAGTTTACAGGGGGGGGCAAGAAGTGGCCGCCGACTCCCGGGTATCGAACAACACCCGGGAGTGGTGACCGGGTAAATATAATAAATAGAATGAGAAAGCGTATTACAAAGCGCTCAGCTTTTTGTAATAATCGTGTTTCAGTTTTTTGAATTCAACGGCTCTCTGCAGGAGGTTGTCTGCGATATCGGGGAACTGCCATTTCAATGTGGCGTAGCGTCCTTCGCCCATTAAGTATCCCATGAGGTCTTCTTTCGGGTCTTTGGATTCATATACGAAGGGGTTCTTTCCTTCGGCAGACAATTGGGGGTTGTACCGGTATAGAGACCAATATCCTGCTTCGACTGCTTTTTTGGCTTCTTCGATGGATTTACCCATATTGATATCGTGGGCGATGCAGGGGGCGTATGCGATGACGATGGAGGGACCGTTGTAGCTTTCGGCTTCCAGCATGGCTTTTACCACCTGGTTCATATTGGCGCCGAGGGCAACGGAAGCGACATAGATATGGCCGTAGCTCATGCTCATCAAGCCCAGGTCTTTTTTGCCGGTTTTTTTCCCGGAGGCCGCGAATTTTGCAACGGATGCCAGCGGTGTGGATTTGGATGCCTGGCCGCCTGTGTTGGAATACACTTCCGTATCCAGGACCAGGACGTTGATATTCCGGGTTTGAGCCAGGACATGATCTAACCCGCCGTACCCGATATCGTAAGCCCAACCGTCGCCGCCGATACACCAGACCGATTTATCCACGAAGTAGTTGCCCAATTCGATTATTTTCCGGATAATGGACTTTGTTTCGTCCGAAGCGGAGTTGAGTGCTTCAGGCAGGATTTCGCGGGTTACTTTCGCAGCGTTTTGGGCTTCGTCGTCGATTTTGGTCCAGAGGGCCAGGTTTTTGTTCAAGGCTTCCGTTAATTTCGAGGGGGCTCCTTTTTGGAGGAGTTGGTCGATGTTCCATTTCAGTTGTTTCCGGTTGGCGTCTACCGCGAGTCTCATCCCGAAACCATATTCCGCGTTGTCTTCGAAAAGAGAGTTGGCCCAGGCGGGTCCGTAACCTTCTTTGGTTTTGGCGTACGGTGTAGTGGGGAATGTGCCGCTGTAGATGGAGGAGCATCCTGTGGCGTTGGCAACGATCATCCGTTCCCCGAAGAGTTGGGAGAGCAGTTTGACATAAGGTGTCTCGCCGCATCCTGCGCAAGCGCCGGAGAACTCGAACAGCGGTTTTCGGAATTGGACCCCTTTGAACATGGACATCTGGGTCCCGTCCATGATGTTATCCGGTAATTGGTCGAAAAATTCGACGTTTTGATTTTCGCCGGCTTCCCGTTCTTTTTCAATGGCGTTGAATTCCAGGGCTTTTTCTTCCGTTCCTTTTCGATTGACCGGGCAGACATCGATGCAGTTGCCGCAGCCGGTGCAATCTTCGATATAGACCTGGATTTTAAATTCCAGGTCCCGGGTATTTTTCGTATTGGATTTAACCGTGTTGAAAGATTTGGGTGCACCGGGGAGTTTTTCGGGTTCGATTTGTTTGGCGCGAATAGCGGCGTGGGGGCATACCATGGAGCACTGGTTGCACTGGATGCAATTCTTGGAAATCCAGCGAGGAACAGAGGGGGCGATTCCCCGTTTCTCCAGTTTGGCTGTAGCTGTAGGAACTTTCCCGTCCAGGGGCATGTGTGACACCGGGATATCGTCTCCTTTCAGTATCATTACTTTTTCGACGATATTTTTAGCGAATTCGCCCGCATTACCCGGGATCAGTTGTTTGGCGATGAAGGATTCCTTGATTTCATTAATAGAGGAGGGGGCTTTGATCTGGGTGAGTGCTTCTTTTGCTTTATCCACTGCGGCCCAGTTCATTTTGACTACGTGTTCGCCTTTGGATTTGAAGGTTTTCTCGATAGAATCTTTAATCAACTTGATGGCTTTATTTTCGTCCAGGATACCCGAAATAATAAAGAAAGCCGCCTGCATAACCGTGCTGATGCGGTTACCCAATCCGACTGCTTTCGCGATTTTCAAGGCATCGATGTTGTAGAATTTAATTTTTTTCGTGATGATGGTTTCTTGCATCTCGCGGGTCAACCGGTTAAAGACTTCTTCGTTGCTCCATTCCGAGTTCAAGAGGAAAGTGCCGCCGTCCTTCATTTCTTTTAGCATATCATATCTGCCGATATAAGCGGGGTTGTGGCAGGCGATAAAGTCGGCTCGTGTAATCAGGTAGGGGGATTGGATCGGGCTTGTGCCGAATCTCAGGTGAGAGATGGTGATACCGCCGGACTTCTTGGAATCGTAAGAGAAGTAGCCCTGGGCGTTCATATCCGTATAGTCGCCGATGATTTTAATCGAGTTTTTGTTAGCGCCTACTGTTCCATCGGACCCCAGTCCCCAGAAGATGCAGCGTTTGATATCTCCCGGTTCCGTATCGATGATTTCGTTTACCGGTAAAGATTTAAAACTCACGTCATCGGTAATACCTACGGTGAAATCATGGGACGCTTTGCCGTCCATGTGGTCGTAAACAGCTTTAACCATGGAGGGGGTGAATTCTTTGGAACTTAACCCGTATCTACCGCCGATGATCTTGATGTTTTTGTCTTTTAATGCGGTCACTACATCCTGGTAGAGCGGTTCGCCCAGGGAGCCCGGTTCTTTGGTCCGGTCCAACACGGCGATTTTTTTCACTGTAGACGGGATGGTCTTGATTAGTGCTTCTGCGGAGAAGGGTCTGTACAGCCGGACTTTAATCAAACCGAGTTTTGCGCCTTTTTTATTCAGGTATTTGACGGTTTCTTCCGTTGTTTCGCACCCGGAACCCATCAGGATGATGATTTTTTCTGCGTCCGGTGCTCCGAAGTAATCGAAAAGGTGGTATTGCCGTCCCACTTTCGAGGCTACCAGGTCCATGTATTTTTGGACGATGGCCGGGGTTTTTTGGTAGTAGTTGTTGACCGTTTCCCTGCCCTGGAAGTAAACATCCGGGTTTTGTGCGCCGACTTTGAGTACCGGGTTTTCGGGGGTAAGTCCCCGTTTCCTGAAGTCTTCCAGGTATTTCATATCCAGCATGGATTCCAGGGTGTCATATTCGATCATTTCCACTTTTTGAACTTCGTGGGAGGTCCTGAAGCCGTCGAAAAAATTGAGGAAAGGGATCATGGATTCCAGGGTTGCCAGGTGGGATACGGCTGCAAGGTCCATGATTTCCTGGACCGAGCCTGCTGCCATTAAAGCGAATCCTGTGTTCCTTACGGACATGACGTCCGAGTGGTCGCCGAAAATAGAAAGCGATTGGCAGGCTAAAGACCGGGCCGATACGTGGAATACTGTCGGCAGCATTTCGCCTGCGATTTTATGCATATTGGGGATCATTAATAATAAACCCTGGGATGCGGTGAAAGTAGTGGTCAATGAACCCGCGGAAAGAGCCCCGTGTACTGCCCCGGCTGCTCCCCCTTCGGATTGCATTTCGATGACTTCCAGTTCTTGTCCGAAAATATTTTTCTTACCGTATGCAGACCAACTGTCTGCCAATTCTCCCATGACCGAGGAGGGGGTGATGGGGTATATGGCAGCAATCTCGCTGAACGCATAGGCAACATGTGTTGCTGCTGTGTTGCCGTCGATCGTCGATTTTGAAACGTTAGCACTCATTGTTGCTCCTTTTAATTCATATGAATTATTATTATCTTAAAATTAAAGTCTTTATCCACACTCATATTCTTCATTGGATTTTTTCCCGTTTTTTTTTACTTCATTTTTCGTCTACAGGAAAAAGTAACATATATCGTGTTTGGTGTCAAGGAGAAATGCCCTTTTTTTAAAAATTTATGTTTTGGGTTGGGGGGGTTCGAAACGTTTTGCCACCGTTTAATTTGTCTTCCACGACCAGGACCCTTTTCGAGACATCCAGCAGCAGTACTCATTTTGAAAAGTCATTTTATACGCAAAGGGGGCTTGTCGGTGCCTTTAGAATGATGAGTGATGAATTGTGTTTCGGGAGAACCGATGTGTTCGCCCGCGCCGCAGGCGCTTTTCAATTGATAATTGATAATTTAAATTTCGTTAATGCAGCGGTTGACCATTAAGAAAGCCGCAGGATGGCACAACGTGCCATAATGATCCCCCACGCAGCGGGGTTTCTTGCGAATTTCTATCGAACGAATAAAGCAAGGTTCTTAACGAAGCTTCAAAAGAAAAGTAAAAAAAAACCGGGAATCCATTGCAATAACTTAACAAATATGTTAAGTTAGCGGCATGGACTGGAATATTTTTTTAAATCGATTTGCTAGTCAGCCGTTGTTTCATTCATCGATGTTGGATGTATTCCCCGATCCACCGAATCACCGCCAGGTGCAACTCTCTCGCTGGACCAAATCCGGGAAGCTTTCCCAGGTTCGCAGGAATTGGTATTTAATCGAAAAACCATGGAGAGCCCAGGAAGTTCCGCTCCCTGTTATTGCCAACCATGTGGTTCATCCATCTTACTTATCCCTGGACTGGGCTTTACAGTATTATGACATGATTCCCGAGCATGTACCCAACCCTACTTCGATTACAACGGCACGAGGTATCCAATTTGTGGCGCAAAAAGCCATTTTTCTTTATTATCATGTACAGCCGTCTCTTTTTATGGGATACCGGCAAGAAATCGTTGGGGGATATAAGATGAATATTGCTTGCCCTGAGAAAGCGCTTTTGGATAAAATTTATCTTTTCCTGCAGAGGAATTCTTTCTCTATGGCCTGGTTAGAGGAGCTTCGACTCCAGGAGCTTGATATTTTCGATATCCAACGGTTTGTAGAACTTTCTTCCGGCCTGGATAAGAGAAAATATAGGGAAGCAGTAAAAAAGGCCGGGCAATATATCGATTATTTAAAAGGAGAGCAGTAATGAAAGAGATCGCGCTTCAACTGGCCAATGAAACCGGCAGCGACAAACTCAATACACTAAGAGAATACCTGCAAAATTATATCTTATTCTTAATGCAGAAAGTGGGAATGAGCAGCTTTCTCTATTTTGTTGGCGGAACTGCACTGCGATTTCTGTACCGGATTCGCCGATATTCGGAAGACCTGGATTTCTCAGCAGGCAATAAATGGACTTCAGAAAAGTTACTGACTTTTTCCGCTCGATTGGAAAATCATCTAAAAAAAGCAGGTTATTCCTGCAATATAAATCCAAAAGACATGCAGACCGTACAGCGTTTATTAATCGGGTTTACCGGTCTTCATTTCGAATTGGGATTAAGCCATCGAAGAGAGCAGAAATTGAACATTCACATCGAGATAGATTTGAATCCGCCTGCAGCCTGGGTGGGAGAAAAAACTCTTGTCGATTTGCATTTGCCTGTAGTGATTCAGCACTATGATCTATCATCTTTATTTGCGGGGAAAATGCACGCACTATTAATGCGGAAGTATACAAAGGGCCGGGATGTATACGATCTTTTTTGGTATCGGGGTAAGCATCGAGAATTGTGCCCCAATTTCCCGATGTTGAATAATGCTATACAGCAGACTCATCCCGGGTATATGGAAGTAGCGAAGGAGAATTGGCTGCGGCTTTTGAAGGAAAAGATGGAGGGATTGGACTGGAAGTCAGTCAGAAACGACATCCTGCCGTATCTTGAATTCAAGGATGATCTGCTTAGTTTTACCCAGGAGAATTTATTGGCACTTTTGCAGCGTTAATCGTGCTTCGTTTTCCGTTGATCGTTGATCGTTGATCGTTTTCAGTGGGCGGGCGAACACATCGATGTACGTTCGTCCCTACGAAATTGGGAATGGACAATTGATACTTGTTAATTCTCCTCTATTTTAATTATCGATTGGGAACCTGTGTAGGGGCGGGATACAAACCAAGGATGCATTCTTATGTGTGCTTTAATTCTGAATCGCATACTTTATGGTTTGGGTCCCACCAAATGATATAAAAAATCCCATCCTCAAGTACTCCAAATACTCTATTTTTCCCACTCAACCTGAGGGAAAAAATTTCTTCCAGGTCGTCTTTTTTTATTTCAATCAATCTATCTCTCGCTTTTTTACTGATCTGTTCAATCGAAATCTCGTGGTTACATTTTTTATTTTTTTTTATTTCTTCCCATGTCAATTTTTCAAAGTTTTGGAGCTTTTCAAGAATATCTTGAATTTTGTCTTTAGATTCGACATTGAGCCATCCCCATGGACCCTGCAAGTCGATAAAATCGAACCGCCAAACCGGGGAATATTGTAGATAAGAATCCTGGGAGACATAGTTATCGCTTGGTTTTTTTAAACAAGTGGGTTTTTTTTTACTACAAGGTATCTTATTCTTCTTTTGTGAGTGCACTGTAGTATTCGGCCATACTGGCATGAGAGATTACCGTGTTGCCTCTTTCGCCTCTGCTGAGTCCTTTGCGGGCAGATTTCCAGGGTTCTTCCATATGTGTAAGTTCCGATAGCCATTGAGAAGTTCTGTCTCCATAATAATTTATAACGCTATCGATAGTTTCTCTTTGGGTGTTCGACAATTTTGAAGTATCTCCTTTAATGTGGTTGATTTTAAATTTCAAGCGGTGCTCATCATATATTTCCCTGACTACAGGGCCGTTTGCCCATGCCTCGATTTGTTCTTCGAAAAGGGGTTGTTCGTCCCATACTAGAGACCATGCCTGACAATAATAAAGAAGCTTTTGAAGCTTCATTGTTGTCATTTCACCTAATTTATCGAGAATATAGGCACCAACATCTCTTGCCGATACGGTCTTCATGTTCATATTACCTCGTTCTGCCTTATATATACATTACTATTGTCGATTTGTCAACTAGATTCTTCCAATTTAAACAATTCTAGTTGGAATTAGGGGGCGTGTCGGTGCCCCTCCTCTTCTTCCCTGTGCCTCTGTGAGCTCCGTGAGAGATCTCTCTTCGCGCCGCAGGCGCTCAAGCTAACCCGCGCATCGCGCGCAACTTCTCACTGGCCCAATTTCGTATCGATTAATTTTTTCAATCGATAAGCCAATCCCAGTGCCTCGTTAGTAAAATCGTCATCGATAACTATATCGGCATCAGGATACCGGATGGAAACCGCACATTCTGTTAGATCGACGAGAGAAGATTCAAAAAATTCCTCAAAGTCTTTATCGATACTTTTGCATTTATTCAGGAGCAGATCGATATTGTGAGTTCTCTCAGGATTGATGTTTTTGCTGATTAGAAATGCTTTTAGGTACTTTTCAACAAATTGCTGGATATGAAAAACAATTATGTTATATAATGGGTCTTCAAGCTTTATTTCATTTTCGATCAGGCGTAAATCTTCGGTTGCTTTATCAAGCCACTTTTGTGCTATTTCGTTCATAGGGCTTGCATCTCATTGCAGATAGAATAAACCAGGGTCCCCAATTTGTTCTTATTGGCATTATACTCCTGGGAACTCTTTAAAATAATATCTATGGCAAGGCCCAGGTATTTAATGTTTTTCCTGATCTTTCTTAAGAGGTTAAATTTTTCTTTTCCGTCGAAATCTCGCTGAGTAATCACCATAATATCGTAGTCTGAATCTGGTTTTTCCATGCCTTTGGCTCTTGAGCCGAAAAGGTAGATCGTATATTTTCCCACTTTATTTTCTTCGAGAGTATCGGCGATGGTATTTTTGATATTATTCAAACGTTCTTTTTCACGATCAGTCATTGGCTAATTATAAAACGTTTTGGAATTTTTGTCCATATTTTAATCATTTTTTCTATTCTTGCCTATTCCGGGCGAAAAAAGCCCATAACCGCTCCTTTCTAATGCGAGTCGATATTTTTCTTGAATGCCTGGATGTCTTCCGATAATTTTTCGACTTTTTTATTTTTCAACCATTTTTTCCTGTCTTCGGTATAATTTCCTTTGCCAATACCGTAGCTGTGAAGATATTCTATCAATCCCTCTATCCCTAATTCTCGCATCAGAACCTCATTTCCTCTATTCATAATTTCAATACTATTCATTTTTATCTCCCTCTTGCCTGGATTCGTTTAAATAAAACTCTACTGGGTTTAAGGCCTGTATTTTTTGGGTTGTTTTTTTTGCCTTTTTCAAGAATTTATCGTCTGTAGAAATCAAGTAGTTGCACTTGCCAATAATTGATGATGCCAGATGAAGTGCATCATATGATTTTATGCCGGAATTTTCAAATTCTTTTGCGAGTTCAGTTACTTTTTTAGTAAGAGTAATTGTTTTCGAGCTGAGGTCAATTATTTTTTTTACCAGGTTCTTTTTCCCCAACATAGGCATCTGGGCCCACTCGTATTCAATCACATCGCTGGAGAAAAAAATATACGACCCATCAATTATTTTATGGATAAGAAAAATCATCGCTTGTGCTTCCATTTTTGATCTGAAGTCATTAAGATCGTCGAAGGGTCTGTTTAGAGCGCACATGTCAATATAGATTTTTTTCTTATTTTTCATATCACTATTATACGGGATTTTATTTAGAATTCAACCCTGTTTTTATAGATGGTTATGGGTATTTAAGTTTTGCTTGTCCAGGAAAAGATAATGTTGAGTGATGAGTGATGAATTGGGAAACGGCTGCGAAGCAGCCGTTTAAAACCGCGCATCGCGCGCCTTTTCCCAATTTATCGATCATCATTATTTTTTCCCCCTCTGTGCCTCTGTGAGCTCCGTGAGAGATTTCTCTTCGCGCCGCAGGCGCTTTTCAATTGCTAATTGCTAATTAAGATCGTTACCCGTTCTCTGTTTTCCGTGTGGCTAAATTATTTTCACGGCATTCAAGAAAAATTCAAATACTATCTGTTGACAATAGTAGTGTTTTGTACTACTATTTCACTATGATAGTTTCAATCAGCGACAAAGAAACAGAAAAAATTTGGAACGGTGAATACTCGAGGAAATTCCCTGTAGAGATTCAAAAAACTGCACGTCGAAAGCTAATTCATATTCACAGTGCGATTACCTTGAATGATTTAAGAGTTCCTCCTGGGAACAGGCTTCATGCTTTGGAAGGAACCAGGGTTGGGCAGCACAGTATATGGATTAACGATCAGTGGCGAATCTGTTTTAAATGGAAAGAGGGTCATGCTTATGAAGTTGAGATTGTCGACTATCATTAAAAACCAAAAATATGGAGGTTGAGCAGTATGAATAAAATACCCAATATTCACCCTGGAGAAATCCTGTTGGAAGACTTTTTAAAACCGATGAATATCACTCCTTACCGCCTCTCAAAAGAAACCCATATCGACCAAACCCGGATTAGTGAAATTCTAAAGGGTAAAAGGGGGATTTCAATCGATACGGCATTGCGGTTTTCTAAATTTTTTGGTAATTCCCCTGAATTCTGGATTAATATTCAAAATCATTATGACCTGGAAGAGAAAAAGAGCCAATTAGCTGGTGAGTTAGAAACGATTCGCACGTACATTTTTAGTGAAGGAGCTCTTTCTTATTCTTATTGATCCAGGTTCCCCTGCCAATATTCCGTTTTCCGTTCTCCGTTTTCCGTTATCAACCGGCTGCGAAGCAGCCGTCAAACCAACACGGCGCATCGCGCCACAACTTCCAATTCATCATTCAGCACTCAGCATTCAGCATTATCTTTTTTCATCATCCGGTAAAAGTTGATGTTTTTCTTTTCTTATGATAAAATGGGAAGTGGAGGTGATCCTATGAGAACATACCAATTTGAATCAATAATACAAGACAACGGATGCATCTTCCTCCCGGAGTATATGAAAGATTTAAAGGCTCATCATGTAAAACTTACGCTGGTTGACATGGAACCCATTAGCTGCGATCCGGTCAAAATCCTGGCCGACATTACCCGAAAGTACAATGCGATCACTGATGAAAAGGATTTAGATATCGAAGAGATTTATAAACAGAGGGAAATAAACCATGACCGCGGGATTGTGTTTGATTGATACAGACATTCTTAGTTATATATTAAAAGGTATTGAGCCTGTTTATCAGCAAAGCCGGGATTATTTTAAAAAACAGGAAAGGTTTATCGTAAGCTGTATTACGTATTATGAGTGCTTAAGAGGTTACCATGCCGTAGGTGCAACAAAATATTTACGCCTTTTCGAGGATATTCTGGTTATTACCGATGTACTTTATCTTGACCGGGGTATATTGCGCAAGGCGGCAGAGATATATGGCATCTTTAAGAAAAAGGGATTGCTACCCGGAGAGTTGGACATTTTCATTGCTGCAACCGCAATAGTTCATGATCTTACACTTATTACCAATAATGAGAAGCATTATAAAGCATTTTGTGATTATTTTCCTTTGAAAATTGAAAATTGGATGAGAAAGTAGTGTTTTCGGTTCTTTAATCGATCCTATTACTTTTAAGTGGACTCTGTGGACCCGTCACGGACGGACAGGTTCCGACACCTCCCAAAACTTTTTTTAAAGTGAATAATTTAACGCTTTGGGAAGTCCAGAAACCCTTTCTCGAAAGGGTTTTTGGTCGTCGAAGACAAATTTGACGACGAATTTAGGGACGGGCGAACACAGGGGTTCGCCCCTACGAAACGTTGGTCGATCGTGGGATTTTGCCTGGATGTAGGGGCGTGTTCTAATCACGCCCCCCCGCGCCGCAGGCGTTATTCATTGAACTCCCGGATGGAAGCAAAAGTCCCCGGGATAAAAAGCGTAATAGCCATTAACACGTCTTTTATCGCCAAAATTGCCGTTCATTTCCCCGTTAACGAGCAATCGAACGGTGAGCTCCAGGAAAATTTCTCGGTTAACGAGCAATCGAACGGTGAGCTCCAGGAAAATTTCTCGGTTAACGAGCAATCGAACGGTGAGC